>JACBFF010000007.1_pt1 | contig 119770 bp, 106 predicted proteins | sample 7449211 | NCBI WGS metagenome assembly JACBFF01 (sample SAMN14896861, study PRJNA631923) | freshwater metagenome | isolation source: cyanobacterial enrichment | place: USA: Conesus Lake, NY | collected 2019-07 | reverse complement strand
TATCCAATTGAGCGTGAAATAAAAAACCCCACATATTTGTGAGGCTAGTGAACCGGATTGGATTCGAACCAATGACCTTCCCGACTAAAGTCGGGATGCTCTATCCAATTGAGCGTGAAATAAAAAACCCCACATATTTGTGAGGCTAGTGAACCGAAGTTGGGAATTTTCGAACCAGTTTGTTTCAGATATAATGCTTTTAGCTGGTATTAATCAGGGACACGATAATGCTAGCCCCGAAAATGCTCAAATCTTATTTGCTATACAGAAACGAAAAGTGATGTTTAGTAAGCAGAAAAAATAACTGGCAGGAAACTTAACATTTATGGGACTCGAAGTAACTAGAAGTCCTCATTCAGATTCTTATGCCGTATTAAAAAAAAACCTAAATTTACCATTCCCCCCTGTTTGGCAAACCTGCCGACCAATATCCTGTGTTAACACACCTCATTTCCTTATCAAAACGAAGTGCATGGCAGCAAAGGAAACTATGCAAGTAAGCATTTATCTTATTGATCAATCGCTTTTCAAGGAAGAAACATATGATGAGATCGTCGAACTTATTATGTCCCGTACAAAGGATGATCGATATGATGAAGAACTGGATATTGCCAAATTTGCGGGGTATTCATTGCGTTTGTACAGAGCTAGGAATGAAAACCCGCCAGCTTGGCGTTCATTCCTCGGCCCGATACTGCGTCCAGATTCCTTTATTAGGTCTTACATCAACGTATCACATGCTTTCATTCTTTTTGTTGGGTACAAACAAAGAATTTTTGCGATCTGTGGCGGTTTCGCTTCCCAGGAGATCGATCGGTTTGCTGACCAGACATTCGGAATTGAAATCCTGACTAGACTGATTGAAAAAAACAGCAAGGTTATCAAATACATTCAGAACAGGGGTGTTACCGGGGCCGTGATTGGACAGAGCAGATTTTACCGCGGCGATCAAAGGCTTTCGGACGATACTCAATTCGGTATTATTTATAAAGAGGTGAAAGCAGACCTTGATAAAAAAATCCTAACTACGTTTTTTGGTTTCAACGAGCTGGAATTAAAGAGGAATACTTCGGGCTGCCTTGCTAAAACTTCATTCAAAATCAGCAAGACAATCGACTTTCCCACGTTTTTGAAAATTGTAGCAAAGCTGGATGAGATCATAGACAAGAAAGCCAATTTCTCCATCAACCACGTTGAACTAATCTCAAAAAAGAAGAAAACCAATACTGCGACGATCGCATATCTCAACGAGGCATTAATTTTGCTGTTGTACAATAATTACCAGGCTGGTATCTTATCCGATTTTGATTTTTGCCATAAGGATTTTGAAAAGTTTCTGACTGCTTCTACATTCATTTCCCCCAATTCGGAAAGCCCTGTTGAGTTTGATAACCCAATGTCCTTCGATGAAATACTGAAGAGTTTGAATAAAGCCGGGAGGCTGCTGCATGATACCGAACTCCATTTCAAGTATTCGCTTCTCGAGAATTATTTATATAGCAGGGATGAGGCTGGAGAGACCTTAACGGGTGGAAACCTCTTTGAACACCTTCACGGAGAGATCACGTACAACGAACAGACCTATTTTTTGATTGACGGGGATTGGTATAGGATAAAACCTGATTTTATTGAAATGCTCAATTTAGAATGCAAAGAAATGATTGCTCAGTGCCTTGATGAAACACTTCTGACAGAACCTTTTTCCGTTCACAGCTTAGAGCGGGACTACAACGAAGATTTTATCGGGAGCGACAAAACCTACGTATTCGATACGATCACACCTGAGAATATTGAGTTTTGCGACATAATGAAATTCGATGATACCTTTGTTCATCTCATCCATGTAAAAAAAGGGTTTGACAACAGGATCCGTGACCTTGCTTCACAGGTGTTGATGGCTGCACGACGGATCAGTCAGGATAAGACGGCTGGTTATGTGTATGTAAAGCAGATTGAAGAAGCCGTCAAGCGTGGAGCAAAAAGCAAAAGCCCTTTTATGCAAAAAATGGCAACTCAGGTTTTTAATCCACGCGGATTAAAAACTGTATTTGAGAAAAAACTTAATAAAAATATTTGCTTTTGTCTTGCATTCGCTGATACTGCAGGAGCAGCCCGCAGCCTCAAAAGGAATGTCGAACTTTTCAAATCCAACATCGCTAAATATTCCATTTTGGAATTACGCAAAGAGATACGGAGTATGGGTTTCGATTTTAAAATCATTCAGTTAAATACAAAGTAGTTCTATGGAAATGTGCTTTCTACATTTTGGAGAATATAAAGGGTTACAGAAAATTGAAGTAAACATTTGTAAGCAATTTCGTTATGCATTTTGTAATGAAATAATGTACTGTTTGTAACTATTAAAAGAATTTTAAAATAGCAGATACTTTCACAATCAAAATTTATCCAGAGTGATAAGAAATAAACTCTGGTAGATTTTGTTCCAGAAATGAATGCTTCTCGCGCTGTACCGATAATCGTTTTATGCTTGGGGATCGCAATTAGCTTGTAATCATTGAGCAGATTTTTCGATTCTTTTTCACATGTTCCAGAATAAGTTTCATAGAGATAGTTGTGTAAAGAATTCAGTGCGTTTATTTATAAGACAGGAAGATTCACAATTTGTTCAAGCCTGTGAATTTCTTTGGTTCCGGCGATGGGAAATGAGAACCAATACCTGTCTTCGGGATCATTGTCTGATACAATATGCAACAGGTTTGAGATAAAATAGGAGAATGATAAATTTTCTAATTGATATCTCAAATAACAACGTCCGTTTCTGTTATTGACAGGAGGATGTAGACCTTCAGTAGTTTCCCAATACCTAATAAAATTGGTTGGTCCTAAAGAAATATGGTTTATAAGGCCGTTTGAATTAGTTAATGCTTCATCAACCCTTTTGGCCGTAAACGTATCATTGTAGTTGTAAACAAATACACCTATAAACTTTTTTCGTTGCCCTGGTAATTCTCTGAAACCATGAAAATCTCTTAATCTGTTTAATTTTGTAATGATATTATTTAATGCATTTGCGGACTCTGCTGAATAGTTTATGATACTTGCCTTTACTTCAATTACCGCACGTACACTTGATTCAGTTAAGATCACAAAATCACCTTCTCTGAATATAACGGGTGTTTTGTCTTCATAAATTATTATGTCCAGTTGTGTTGATATTCTTCCTTCAGTTCCGCGTAAATGATCGTTGTTACCCAATATAAATCCTGTACCGATTTTCAGATTAGCAGGAAGAAATTGAGCAATCACTTTTCGCAAAATAGCTTCTTTATATCCCCCCTCAGCACCCCAGTTTGCATCTCCAATTAAATGACGAACACGGTTCTGTGTAACGTTTAGTTCTTGCGTAATAGATTCTTGGAAAAGACGAATATTCTGATGGGACATTACGGTTGTTTTTGAATTGCCAAAATAATAAAAAATAGTAGTGTAAAAACAGGAGCCTTTCAATTGGCTTTGATCTTGATTAGATCTTAAAGAAACCTATATTATTTGCGATACTGAACAAAAGGTAAGTGTGATTTGTGAGAGTAATTCTTATTTTACCTCTTTGGGGGAGCAGCTTTGGGTGCTGCACCAAGATGAATAGGCTTCGATTGTAGGAGAGCTAAGATGTATCTAATCCTTGTATTTTTCTTGACAATACCCCTTACCAACCGGAGGGGGTTTGACAAGGAAAATGTATCTCAAAAGTATCTACTCCCGGCTATCTTTTAACGAGTTTGAGACTCATGTTCAAGTTTCGCAACAACATTTTCAATTAATCTCCGGATATCAAGTTTGATCTGGTAGAAATTATCCTGAATATCCTGTTGTGAAATACTATAAACAGGCGGGATTTCCTTAAAGTCTCTCATCTCCCTGTTGATTGCCTCGGTATCCTGTAGGATTTCTGCGTGAAACATTTTCAGCTTAATCTTATCATCAGGATTATCTGCTACCATTCCTACAAATTCACCGGAGGAGAGGGTGGCAATTTTGGAGGCGGGTATGGCATTATCCATTTGCCAGGATTTGCTAATGCTGGTATCATTACTATTGATACTCATACTTTGTCGCAACTGGACAATCTTACCAAACCGTTCTGATAATAATCGAGCGGTTTCTCCGGTTACCTGACCTGAAATTATATTCCCGCAAATATTGGTGATTACATCAGCCTGATCTTTACCATAATCCTTCTTTAGCTGAGAAAAATCCTGAGCGGCAAGTATGGTGGCTACTTTGTTACTCCTGGCAGTTGCGATATGCCCATCAATGTCATTGAAAAAGATGGTAGGGAATTCGTCAAAAACCAAGGCACTTTTGAGCTTATCCTTTCTGTTTACGATTTTAATGAGGCGGGAGGCGTAGAGGGAGAGGACGGCTCCATAAATGGAACGCTTGTCGGGGTTGTTGCCCACGCAGACGATTTTTGGTTGCCAGGGCGAATTGATATCGAGGGTGAAGTCATTACCAGAGAGCACCCAGTAAAGTTGGGGGGAGGCAAGTCTGGCCATTCCGATTTTGGCGGAAGCTACCTGACCTTCTAATTGTTCCATTGCATCGTTTTGGAATGCCGTGATAAAGGGATTGACAAATACTTCAATTTCCGGTTCAGCATTTAGAACAGGGAACAGTGTATCATATTCCACCTGCATTAGTTCAATCACATGGGGTAGGGTACAGTATACTCCATCTTCATACTTTCTTAAAAACCAGATAATGGCTGTTACAAAGTTGATCGGAGATTCTACAAAGAAATCTCCCTGTTTTTTAATCCATTGGGTATTGAGGCCCAGTAAAATTGTTCTGGCTGATTCAGTGGCATCGGTGATATCAAACATGGAATCTGGATCCAAGGGGTTGCATCTGTGCGAGCAGGCGAGGTTATCAAAATTGATGGCGTAGAATGCAGGTGGCGTTTTATACGCTGAGGTGTTTTGTAACAACCAGTTATAAGCAGCTTTTGACAAGTCATCATATTTAAAGTCGTAAATGAACATGGTGTACCCCTTCGAGATCAACTGGCGAATCATGGGAAGGATCACAAACCATGATTTACCTGCACCCGGACTGCCTGTTACCAAAAGTCCACGGAAAGGATTGGGGAAGGATATTGTGGATTTACGAACTTTATTTTTTAACCGGTATTGTGCAGTGAAGTTGATTGAATATTCATTGACATGCGGAACCTCTTCCTGCGGAAATGTTTCATTTTCTTCATTAAAAATATCCTGCTTCAAATTGTCAAAGAGCAAGCGGCTCAACCGGGCACCTGTAAATACCAATAATCCAAATCCAGTGCTACAGGTAAGGATATAAGAGGCGGCAATAGTAACCATACTCAAATTTGATAAGAGAAGAAAGTTGCTGAGGTAGAACAACAGTAAGCCACAAATAATCCACCTGATAATTGCACTTAATTTGTACTCCTGGTCTTTTTTACCTTTTGCTCCCAGAAAGGAAATGAGTAAGAGAACTAAGATAAGCGACTTGATTTTCAGGGTGCTTTCGAACACCCTTGTTTTTGCGATGGACTGTAACACATGGTCTGATAAATAGGAACGCACACCACAATTTGCAAAGGCAGCATAACAACTGTAATAAAAATGCATCAGCAGAAGGCCAACGGAAAGCCACCTGCTTAAGTCCACTATTTTTCGCAAACCCTGTTCATTCTCACCTGTTCCCATTGCTCAATAGATTTACTTATATGCCTCTTTGTTTTTTTCGTTTCTTTTTCTTTAGTTGGAAGGGGATATGCTGAGTTCCAGGTTCTGTCTGAAGTAGGTCATTGACCAGGCCTTCCATTTGTTGCGCACTTTTCTCTGCATTTTTTTGTTCTGTATGGATCAACTTTATGACTTTTTGTTTCTCTGTTTTCAGTTTTTTAGCCAAGCCTACTATACTATATTCTTTGCCTAATTCTGAGCCATTGAAAACACTTCTGTTTTTATGGTCGACAAATGTGATACCGTAGATTCTTCCTTCTGCATTTTGTCGCAGAACCGTTTGGACGGATTGGCTGCTTAGAAATTGGATCATTTTGTCAAGGGATGTAGGTCTCTGCATCAGGCAATTGTCAAGGCTGTTTTTGAGCTGCAGTTTTAAAACATCCCGATTGGTTTCATTGAGGGTAAAACGATTCTCCAGATAGGCGAGGGTAGGTTTGCCCGCAATGGAGCTGGCTTTTATGGGTATTCCGATGGCTTGCCCGTCTTTATCGATCATCCGGTACAGAAGGCCATTTTTTCGGTGTGTAAAGCTCCCTTCCTTGCCCCGATCTGCTTTTACACCGAACTTGGACAATATCGCGTTGAACTGCGCCAGCGAAACATAATTATAAAGATTGATGGTCTGCTTCAGCACATTGGCTATACTTCGTTTGGTTTCTGATTTGCCATATTCCAACCTGTTTTGAATGGGAGCAGCCAAGGCCAGTTCATTTGACGTTGTCCCCGCCTTTATGAGCCCATGTTTTTCCTCTACCAGTTTGCGTGCCATTTCTGATTGATTACGTCCTATGTTGTGGGTATTGATCCGAGTACCATCTCCCCGTATTGTTGTTGCGACAATATGGAGGTGAGGATGTCCTGCATCTTTATGCTGGTAAACGAGATAGGGTTGGTCGCCAAATCCGATTCGTTCCATGTAATCCTGTGCGATTGAATTTAACTTGTCGACTGGAAAATTTTCAGATGGCGAAAAATTCAGGGACACATGCATTGTTTTTGTAGTGGCGCGTTCATTCAATTTATTCCTTTGATTGAACCAATCAAGTTTATGGTAAAAATTCATGGCTGTGATCGGTAATAAAAAATTGTTTTCTGCAACGCAGATGGCTACCCCTTTTTGAACTTTGTGTTCATTGTAGTTCAGTGTTTCACTAATTGAAGCCGGGAATGTTATCCTTGCAACCATTGGTCTGACCATTTTTGAATTTCAGTACAAAGTTTTACTGTCACTGATAAAACATCCTGCCTTGTCTTTTCATAAACTGTAACCCAGACACGGAATTCAGGGATTTTATCCAGCGTATGTAGCTTATGGACTGCCTGGTTCAAATTATGGCCGATGTGATTGATTTCTTTTCGCAGTATGATCAATTCTGCGGAAAGCTCATCCATTGATGTGTTTCTGGTTTTGACGGTTACGGCTTTGTGAAGGGCAAGTTTGCGTAAGTAATTACTGTTTGTTTTCTCAGTGGTCTTTTGGCGGTTTTTGACCAGGGTTGAAAACTCATCCTCATTCATGCGAAGTGTAATGATCTTGTTTCGAATCATTCGTTTTTCCTTGTCCATCACTTTTGTTTTCAGTCAATCACAACACGAACGAGTTCCGAGTGAGTGTCAAATGATCCCAAACGTATTACGTTTGTACATCTTGCAGCCGGCGATAAGTCGGCTACCATGCGGAAACACCCGGCGACCTTTTTTCAGGTTCTATCGGAATTACAATGTAAATGTAGAAAGGGTAGAAATATCCTGCGCGGCTTGCCTTTATTTTAGGCAAGTGAGTGTAAATAAAGATCGGCGATTGTGAAGCTAAATACAACTTATAGAATCTAAAAAGCAATCACATAGCCATTCTGGCAATCTCTTGCTTCTGCGAGTGCTTCAGGGTAAGTAACAAAGGACTTTATATTACCCTTTTCATCCACAACAAATTGCGGTTCGTGGAACCGTTCTATGACATAAAATGGTCCATCTTGTGGCGGGTCATTCGGATCGACTTCCATGGTCATGAATAATAGGTTTTGCATGGCTTAGGTTTTGGAAGTAGTGATGGGAATTGGATTAGAAGAGAACTGTTTTAAATTCAAGAAAAAGCCACGGTAAAATGTCATTCCTTCCCTGAATAAATTCCACAGAAGAGATGAACCCAAAGCACTTATAGAGGTGTTGATAAACAGATCCTGTTTGGCAAGTGCTTCGCTCATCGAACAACTGGGCTGATCATCTTCTTGCACGTCGTTCAATTGTTTGCGGAAAAGTTTGGTTACAGAAGGCAAAGAGCTTACTGTTTCGTACATCTGTGAAGCGGGTTGCTTTACCGGATATACAGTAGAAAAAATAACCTGTCCTGTCTGTTGCGCATTGCCAAAATCCATCCAGTAAATGAGCTTATATGGGCCGTTGTTCTGCCTTTCCAGTTTAGATAATACAGTAGCAATTGTAAACCTTGCCTTCACTGTATCGACACAGGAAATGGTGATGTTGGCAAACAATTCCTCTTTCAGATTGGGTAGCCAATCATATTTGGAGGCTACACTTTTCCAGTTACTGCCAAAGAACCGGTTGACCCTCGCAATCAAAGCTGCGGACTTGTGCATCCCCAATTCAGCCTTAGAAAATAGCTGCCTACCGAGGTTGGCTTTTGTTATCACATCATCATCGAATAACCGCACGTATAAACCGGGGTGACCAAGTGCGATCAGTGAATGACTCATCCGCGCCAGTGCGGTCAATACCTGGCTTCCGGTTCCACCCGCGCCAATAAGATTTACCGTTACTGGATTAGTGGGGTTCAGCAGGTAGTTGTCCGTAAAATGCACGACAGTTTTTTGGGCAATCATGCGATCAGTTTTTTAAGGGTGAGTGAATGTTTTAGAAGACAACTAACAGGAAATTTTCTGCGCGAATCTTTCAGGGATTGCCAGAGCTGAATGATGTTGCCTTTTACCGGGCTTTTACCACCCAGGACATGGGAGAACCTGGAATTGAAAAAATACTCTTCCCATTTGCTCATAAATGCTTCCAAGTGGGTATGTGGGTCAATATCGATATCCACCGTTCCCATACAGACATTACCATCGTCATGTACATTGAAAAATGGAGCCTTAAAAAGCGTAGTTTTTAAGGTCGGCGTTTCATTTTTCGTAAGCGCAAACACAGTTACACCGGTGCGGGATGCTTTCCATAGCATCGGTGGTACCGGGTATTCGCCATCCGGTATTTTTAAGTCCGGTGTAAATGCTAAAAAATGCGTTATGGCAGGCGTGTACCAGATTGCAAATCCGTTGGTACCCTGACGCGTGTACAAGAGTTTAGCAGGCATTAACTCACGGCATTGCAGGTAACTATCCGATAATTCTGACGAAGTCTGTAAGGTGGCCGCCAGTTGCCGGCTTTCCTGCAAGGACAGTGGATGTGGGTTGACCATCTTTCCAGCATCGTTGAAGTCATAGGCTTCCACATAATAATCCGGTGCTTCTTCTACCGATCGGTAAACTACCAGTCCCTTGTAAGGATGGTGCATGTTTGTAAAATCAGTCGTGATGTTTTTCATAATTAAAACGATATAAGACGGCGCAGAGTTCGTCCATCAGGGTGAGTAATTTGTTCTCAAATGGAAATGCGTGCGTAACCGAAGTTTGCTTCCTGTCAAAATATTGAACTGATACCGGTACTTCAAATTCTAAGCGTTCCTGCAAGTCGCAATTCACGTATTCCACCAGGTGGTCGTGGATCCAGCAATGGTCGTCCCAGAAAAAGCTAAAATAATGATCAGGATATCCTCGTTCACCTTCCTCTTCTTCCAGGTGTTCACAATGAATATTTTTGTGAAAACTTCTGTTTGGGAACTCTTGGTAAAGCGAATAAAATTTCCGAGCAACCACCTTTAATCTTCTTTCAGTATTGCCAAAGGGTTTAAATGCATTCAGCCTTTTTTTAAATGCAGCCAAATGGGAAGAATTAAGCACCGCTTTTTCAAGAATGCTGATCTTTTTATGCATAGCTTTTAAATCGGTACGATAGCGGTTGTACTCTGCTTCTTCCAGTTCATTGTCTGCATTGGTTGCCCACTCCGTTATTGCCTCATAGCATCCACTCAGGTAATCGTTTTCACATAGCAAAGGCAACCGGACATGTTGGTTGAGATAACCAAATACTGAAAGCACAAGATCAAAGCAGCCTTTGTTCTTATCACGGTGCAATTCATCCAGTGCGTTTAACGGCACATAAAACAGGTCGTAATCTTTGTGCAGTGACTTAATGGTGGCAAGTGTAGTCTTATTCCTGTTCTCCGTGATCAACAGGTATAGCGAAGAATCAATGGTTCCCAGTTCTTTTTTTAAGAAGCGGTAAGCAACCGCAATGTTCATTGGGAAAGAAAGATCAGGGTCGTTTATAAAATTAATTTTATGCAAGGTGCATAAATGTTTTACGGAAGCAAAAAACATCTTTTCAATCTTTTCCCAATTCTGAGCGTTGGAGGTCTTATTGAATGTTATCGGTAAGAACTGCTGCCTTAAAAAATCAGGGGCAACTGGTCCACAGGTACCGCACGCAATTTTGCTTTTTTTACTGCGTCTGAGTCCGGCAATTTGTTTAACCTTTCTGCGAACTGCCCGATCTGTGCTAACTGCTGGCATAACGAATGATTTTTAACGGGTTTTACAAATCTTATTTTACATCTTTTATTCATGGTTATCCTTTTGTGCCAAGCATTGCCTGGAAGATGTATTCCACCCTGTCATTTTTGATTTCCGGTCCTTCGATCTTGGCGGTGGTTAATTCAGGGTAAGTCTGTGCGTACATATTCAGCACCGCTTCTGGTTGCATGGTTATCGAAGGATCTGAAAGAACCAGTTTAGAACCCTGCTGGTCGTAAAGAAAAACACGAGGTAAAGTATTACTGATTAACATGGATAATAGTTTTAGCGGTATATAAATTATGCGTTGTATTCATCCTCATAATTGTCATCGTTCTCTTCGAGGATCTCCTCATCGTTGTCTTCGTTGTTATCATCATCTACATCAGTATTGCCTTCGTTTTCCTCGGTTGTATCTTCTTCGCTGCCTTTGATTACAGTTTCATCAGCAAACAAGGAAAGTGATGAATGCTGTCCCCGCAGTTCCTGGCTTTTCTTCTTGATCTCCGTTTCAAATTCAGGGAATTGCTTCAGGTCTGGTAACTGCCCGATGGCCTCACCGATCTTTTTCAACTTCACTAAGTCATCCACTTTTTTCATCTGTTCGTCAAACTTTTTCCGTTTCCCATCCTTGTCTTTTTTCTGCGTATCCTGTTTGTCTTTTTCGATACGTGATTCTTTATTGGCTTTATCCAGTGCTTCGACATGCTGCTGCATGTTTACCAGGAGTGATTGGGTAGTCTGAACCGGTTGGCTAATTGCTTGGAAAAATCCGTTGTCAAGGTCACTATCACTACCCTTTAATACAAGTGGCGGAATCAGTTTCGCTGATTTATCCTTGATATGTGACGTGTCCAATAAGAGCGATACAATCAGTTCACCATTTTCCTGTGGCTGGATATTCATTCGTAGGTTGCCGGTTACATTTAGTAGCTTGATCCGGGAAAAGAAATTCGTTTGCATATTAATTGATTAAACGGTGAGTAATTGTTTTGCGATATAGATGGCATAATTGGTAATATGCCGCTGCCATACACCCTGGGTTGGAGACCATCTGAACCCATTTAATTTCAGTTTTTTTCGCATTTCCTCCGGTGGAATAGAATTGAATAAAATCTGCACACGGTTTGGCTTCAACATTAATGACGATTGTAGAGTCGCCAATGCGTATTTCTTTTGTTTCAAGCGCCTGTATCTTTTGAAGTTGTACTATGCGATCTTTAATCCTCCTGATCTCCGCAGAATTGTTGGAAAACTTGTAATGTGGAAATCCGAAGTTGTTGGGGCAGTTTAATTCTCCCCACATTCCTTCTGTGGCCATTTCGAGTTTGAGAAACCCTTCTTTATCTTTTTTTCGCAGGCACTGATTGGCTGCTTTCATAAAGTCCTGGCTCTTTTGAAGTGAAGCGAGCTTATCCTTCAACTTGGCCAGTGCTTCAGGATCATCAGATGAAATTGCATCATTCGACTCTATGGTTTCTGCTTTATCGTGGTAATATTTTGCCTTGTCCTCTGCTTCAAATGCTTTGCCAAATGTGTTGTGGATCTTGTTTCGGTAATTCCGGTCTGATTTTTCGCTGTGGTGTCCGACAAGTATCGGCTGACCCATGGGGACTATAGAAGCCATCTTACTGGCCTTTTCAAATAAAGAATCAGAAAGCTCTTCATTTTTCTTCGCCTGCTTCTTTGCATGGTCAATCCTGTTTGCCTTTCTTTCGTGGAAATTATGTTTCATATTAAATGACTTTATTTTTTAGATAATTTTAGTGAAAAGGGTAGCCTTCTTAAAAGCAGCCCTTTGTTTCTTAGCTGATCTCCTGTTTACCTGCTGCAAAACTCGTACAGAGGTTAAATGTTGTTTGTCCGCGCTGCTGGGCAAGTCCGCCATAAAGCAATGATTTCATCTTAGCGGTGTTATCCTTGTATTTGCGAACGTTCTGAAAATAGCCGGTAATGGCATTGTACAGACCAAACAGCGTTCCACGGGTAGTATCCATCTGCTGCGCATCACTTTCCATGGCATACTGGAAGGCTGCATCACACATATTCTGATAGTAAGTTGAACATTCGTCCGTTCTTCCCTGTTGGAGCGCCATAAGCGCTTCACGGTTTGGCACAAGGGCAAACTGAATCAACTGTTTCATTTCTGCATCAGACACGGTGATCTTCGCCCACTGGTTAAATACCTCCTGCATTTTTTCAGAAATATTACCTGTAATGCCCATCAACCTGTGTGCCTGTTCCAGCCTGTCTTTTGCATTGGCGGTGTGCCTGATCTTTACTGAATTGATTTGATTTGACAAGGCAGCATTAAGGGTATTGTTACAAACGATCCTGACAGGTGTAAATGCTGCCATGATGCTTCCATAGCCATCGTGTGATGTGGTCAGGAAGATGTATTTTTCAATACAATCATCATTACCCACTTTGATGTAACCTGGCAACTTGGCCGTGATAAATATCCTTTCGCCTTTTCCCAATGCGCCTGCGGTTTCGTAAAGAATACCATCCCCACCGATGATCGAATCGAAGAATGAGAAGGCATCAACATTCTGTACTACCTCGTAATCCTTTCCAACCACACCGAGCACCTCTTCGGTATCTATACGTATGGTAGCGTGGTGATCAGGCACTTCCAGTTCGGGAATCTTAATGCCGGTTTCTTCATCTGCCTCCTGGTTTTCGTTATCGTAAGTGAAGAGGGCTCTTTTTTCTACTTTATAGTCAAGCCCTGCAAACTGAAGCGCTTCCTTACTGGTAGGATAATCTTCAATCACCTGCCCTAATCCATGCCAGGGCGTTTCCTTTACTGAAAAGAAGCTGTGCTTTCCAGTGTTTTCATTAAAATTGATTTCGTGTGACATTTGCGAAGTGTTTTTGGGTGATTAAAATGGCAGGTCTGCAACCGGTTCAGTAATCAAAGAAGTCTCCGCTTCAATCACTGCTTCCGCTTTTTTGGAATGGATCAGATCGATCTTATCCGCGTTGAAATTGATACTTGCCTTTGCATTGCCATTCATGTCGATGTAAGCATTGCACGATAAGCGACCAGTAACTGTCACGATCGCGCCTTTTTTTAATATTTTAAGGATTCCGGTACTCATCCACCAGGCGACATTGATGAATGTGACGAACTCCTTTACCTCGTTTGTTCCTTTTACTTTGTAGCGGTCATTAACAGCAATGGAGAAATTGACGACTTCTTTGTCGCCTTTTACTGTGTTGATTTTTGCATCGGCTGTGATCCTTCCTGTGATTTGCATAAAATGTTTTTTAATTAAAAAAATGTAATGGAGATTTTTTATCAATCCCCTCTCAATACCAATGGAGGGGTTGATAAGAAATCGACAGGATCAGATTTTACCCTCGTCTGCAAAAGAGTAATAAGTGTCTTTGGAGATGATCATGTGATCCATAATTTTAATCTCAAGCAACATTCCTGCCTTACATATATTTTCTGTAAACAAAAGGTCATTTGCGCTAGGATTTACCCTGCCGGATGGGTGATTATGGGCAAGTATAATGCGATTGGCATTAAGTTTAATAGCTGGTAGAAAAACAATCTTGGGGTCTACAATAGTGCTGGTAGTTCCGCCCATTGAAATGTCGAGAAGTCCGAGAACATTACAGGCGGTATTTAAGAAAATCGCTTTTGCATTTTCTATCAATTCAATCTTGTCATGGTTCCAATGTTGCAATAAAAATTCAAAAACATCATTTGAGGATCTTAATAAAGGTCTTTGTGTTGCTTTAATTTTTGATCTGTAAACCAATTCGATTTCACTTACCATGTTCCAATTATTTTCTGAGGGTTGCATACAATATTTTTTTTGTTAATAAGTAGGGAGCGCATCCCCTGTTTAAGGCTGTGCAGGGGATGTGCTCTCTACTGGTTGTAGCAATGAGCGATTTGAAATAGGGTAAGAGATATCAGGGAACAGAACCATGAACGAAGCGTCGCAACGGATGATGTCATCAGGTTACGATTGCTTGTGAGCCACCATACATAACAAAATCTGTATAGCTCAATGATTGGCAATCGAGTTTATACAATTTTTGAGGCGAAAATCCGATTCGCCACTTGTCGAGGAAATTATCAAATTTTAATTGGGCCCGACGGGGCAATACTATTTGGTGGGAAAAGACTACTTTAAAATCCCAGTCAAATCCCATGAACTGTATAAAATTTTCAGCGATTTTTCTTCTTCGGAGAAGTTCCCAATGATCATCATAAGCTGAAGGTTTTAATTCCACCAGCGTAGCTTTACCAGTGTAGATATTCCGTACTAGAAAATCGGGTGTATATGTTTTTAGGCCACCTTTAATTCCTTCTGGCGCTTCATCCAGATTGTAATAAATGGATAAATCTTCCCGCAACCAGCAATGGGATTCTTCAACTGAAAGGATGTAGCGCAACTCCAGTATGGAATCAAGCCATTCACCTTGATATAAACAGGCGATCGAATTTTGATGGTAGGTAAATTTTGCCATGGTGTTGTTATTTTTCAGGTAACCATCCACGCATGAGAAATTCCATTTCTGCATTTGATTTGTGTGCAGTTAAATGTGGGTTACCGGTTATTCTTTTGTAGTATTCTTCATACCACTTAAATCTGTCTTTCACTGCGAGTTGCAGACAGTCATGGTAATGGGTTAGTTGTCCTGCTGATAGGATTATCTCGTCATCAAAAATGACTTTATACTGCCAATCAAGTTTCAGCGTTCGGATGTAATTGTTTGCGACCATTTGGTGCAATGCCAGGGAAGACTCGTCTTCAAATGCCCGTGGTTTGATTTCAACAAGGGTGGCTTTTTTTGTTTCGTAATTGCGGATCAAGAAATCGGGTGTGTATCTCCGATAGGCAAATTTTGGGAAATGCGTCAACTGACCTGAACCGGGATGGAAATACAGTGAAAGAGGGGAACGAATCAAGGCATGGTCTTCTAAAACTGAAATTGCAAAACGTAGTTCTGTCAGAGAGTCAAACCGGCAACCCCAACCTTTGAGAGGTTGGGGGGTGCGGTAGGTGAATTTAATGGAGCCAGTTTTCATAAGCATGTATTTGGGGTCAACGGTCGAGGTTAAGGATGTTGGCGGCTTTGATTTCGGTTACGTAGCGTTTGTGACCCTCATGATCAAGGAACGTGCGGTATTGGATCTCTCCCTCTACCATTACATGGCTTCCCTTAATGAATTGACCAGGTAGGGTTTCTGCCAGTTTGTTCCAGGCATTGATGTCATGCCATGTTGTTTTTTTTGAACTGGTACCATCTTCATTTTTAAGGAAGAAGTCAGTAGCTAATCGTAAACGACCCAATATCCTACCTGTAATGGTCAAATGTATCTCGGGGTCGTTGCCGAGATAGCCGATCAACTGAACGAAGTTTTTTGTTTTCATGATGTGTGATTTGAATTGCAAAACTTGAATTTCAAAATGAGGTAAACCGTATTTATCCATATCCGTTTCGTATAATATCCGTATCTGATACGGATATTTGATTAGATTTATGAATGGAAACAGACGCCTTACAACCCAAACGATACTGTCTTTATGTTGGCTGTGGCAAAGCACTTGATCCTAAAATGCGTAAGGATGCCAAGTTCTGTAATGAGCAATGCAAAGCAGCCCATCATAATCCCAGGCGGGCTGATACCCATCCGGATATTAAAAAGATTAATAAAATTCTTTTGAAGAATTTTTTAATACTGGGTAAGGCTCTGGGGAATAAGGAGTATGTAAAAAAGAAAAGGGAGCAGATTATCAAACAGGGATTTAACCTGGATTATTATACGCATACGCACAAGGACTTTATTTTCTGTTATCGATACGGTTACCATTTTAAAGATGAAGGTTATATCAGCATTTTTATAGGGTTCGATAGTGCAGTGTATAAATCAATGGATAGTTAGGAAAATAATTTCTGCAAGGTTTCCGCAATAGCCTGTAATAATTGTTGGTCTATTTTCTCCGCTTTTTTTCTATCCTGTTCCAATACGATAGTCCTATAATTTTTTTCTTCATCGAGTTCAAACACAAATGGAAAGTCCTCAACATAGACAGTAATGCGGTGTGTGTATCCCCATGGCTGAAATTCAGCAGGTAACATGATTTTTTTTCCATTGTACCATAAAGGAAGTTCAAAGTTTTCCGGCATGGTGTAAAAATATGTGAATGTTTAAAAGGTTTCCCCGTCATTTTATCATTTGATTTTCCAACCCTTATCTTCGGCAGATGGAACAGAAAGAATTGATATTGTCGGCTCTTGCACAGATGGCTAAGGGATCTACTCAACCTAGTTTATACCAATTTATTCCACGTGAATTGATTTTGCGTTTACCGATTGACTGGTCAGCCATCTATTTCTGTCTTAGCCTATTGGAAGAGGAAGGTGCAGTACGGATCTTTCATGCAGACACGATACGATTTTCTATCACTCAAAAAAGAATTGATACTGCTAAGAAATTTCAGGGGCAGGATATTTCGCATTCGTAATAATCGTTTATTTCTGACTGGTGTATAATCGTATGCCAAAGCTTTTTTTGTTCAATGTAATTTGGCAGGATGAATAAAGCTATCAATGATCATCATGTGCAAGTTGGTTTAGTCATCAAAGAATACAGGGAGGAACACGAGTTGTCCTTATCTACGTTTGCACATTTATGTGATGTACGAGTAGATATGCTAAAACGTATTGAAAAAGGGAGGTGAATTTCCGACTTACCACCCTAGTCAAATTTATGAGGGTGATGGGCAAGGTGCCGTTTCCAAGAAAAGAAAAAAGCTAAAAAATTGATATTTTATAGCTTTTTTATCCTATCCATAAGGTGGGTGAAAGATTTACGTTTCTTTATCTCTAAGAGCGTGCCGAAATGATAAGTAGTTTGATTTGTATCATACTATTCAAATTGAGAATAAATCAAAACATATTTTTGGTGTAATGATTGTACCGTTTGGGTTAGAAACAAAACTTATACTCAATTTAGTATTCCTGGCCTTAGATTGATGGGTAAAACAAAGAAGCTCTATAGAATTCAGAACCGTGAATGAAGCCATGTATTGCCAATTAATTAATTTTTAAACTATTAAATATTCATTTAAATCATAGTTTGATGAATTGCTAAGCATAGAACTAAAATTTTAAACTCCATTTGTAAAAAGAAACTATACATTTGTTTAGGCAAGTTTATGAAAAAGTTTATCACATTCATAGTAGCAGTTTTATTTCTGAGTACTTCCTCAGGGGCTTCTATACGAATGCATTATTGTATGGGTAAACTTGCCGACTGGGGGTTTATGTATAGAGATTCCAAAACTTGCGAAAATTGTGGAATGGAGGAATCCGATACAAAAGATAATGGCTGTTGTAAAGATGAAAACAAGTTTGTAAAGAACATTTCAGAACAAAAAATTACTGAATCAGTTTCTATTAATTTTACTCTCACTATTCTTGACTTACCGCTATCCCTTTTTTCATTATCGGATATTTTCTATATCTCTTCAAGTGAAGAGTATCCAATAAGTCATGCTCCACCTCGAAATTGCAAGACGCCCGTATACCTTCTTAACAGAACTATCCTTATTTAATTTAATGTTGACTTAGTAGTGCCAGGCAATCAAATTGTCAGGCTATTGGCGTTTCTCTTTGCCAGTATTATATTTTACAACAATAAAATCATGAAAAATGAAAGCAATTAAAATGCTAATGATGGCAGCGCTAACTATCTTATCTTTTTCAGTATTTGCTCAGGACCCAACAACACAAAAGAACAAAATTAGACAAACTGTTGAAAAGACATATATATGTCCAATGCATCCTGATGTGATTATGGATAAATCTGGGAAATGCCCAAAATGTGGCAGGAACCTTACTCTAAAAGAAAAAATGAAAATGGAGGTAGTTGGTCTTTATGAATGTCCTGCGCATCCAGGTATTACAGGAGATAAACCCGGCAAATGTTCAGTATGTGGTTCTAAAATGAATCTTTCACCCAAGGAAAAAATGAAAATGGGAGTAATGAAAACCTATACCTGCCCCATGCACCCCGATGTTGCAAGTGATGAGTCAGGTAAGTGTCCAAAATGTGGAATGGATTTAAAAGAAGAAGAGCAGTCTGTTCAAACATATTCATGTTCTAGCCACCCGGACATGACTAGTGACAAGCCAGGTAAATGTTCAAAATGTGGAACCTCATTGACACTTTCTCCAAAAGAGAAAATGAAAATGGAAGTGATGAAAATATATTCTTGCCCCATGCATTCGGATGTCACCAGCAATAAACCTGGTAAATGCACTAAATGTGGCATGGATTTAAAAAAGAGGTCAAACTAATGCTTCTACATTGCTTCAAATATTAATATCAAATTATGGTTCAAAAATTAATTGAACTGGCTTTGCGTAACCGGGTGATTATTCTGTTATTGGCAGGAGGATTATTTGCTTATGGAATTTACGCTGTGAAACAGAATCCGATTGATGCTATTCCGGATTTAAGTGAAAACCAGGTGATCGTATTTACTGAATGGATGGGACGCAGTCCACAGGTTATAGAAGACCAGGTAACCTATCCATTGGTCAGCAACTTGCAGGGTATACCTAAAATCAAGAATATTCGTGGTTCATCCATGTTTGGGATGAGTTTTGTGTATGTGATTTTTGAAGATAATGTTGATATATACTGGGCGAGAACCCGTGTACTCGAAAGACTCAACTTTGCACAACGTCTTCTACCGCAAAATGTAACACCTACGTTAGGTCCTGATGGAACAGGCGTGGGACATATTTTCTGGTATCACCTCAATGCTCCTAAGATGGATTTGGGAGAACAAAGAGCACTTCAAGACTGGTATATCAAATTTGCTTTACAAACAGTACCTGGTGTGGCAGAAGTTGCATCTTTTGGTGGTTTCGAAAAGCAATATCAATTAGTAGTTGATCCCATAAAGCTGCAGTATTACAATATTTCGTTGATGGATGTGATGAATAAAGTCAAGGCCAATAATAATGATGTAGGGGGGCGCAAATTTGAAATGGCAGATATGGCTTACATTATCAGGGGCTTAGGCTACATAAAAAATAAAGATGATATTGAAAATATTGCACTGACCAATTACAATGGTATACCTGTAAGAGTCAAGGACATTGGTTCTGTTCAAATGGGGGGTGATTTGCGTCTGGGAATTTTTGATATGGATGGCAAAGGAGAAGTGGTAGGTGGAATAGTAGTAATGCGATACAATGAAAATGCCAATAAGGTAATTGAGTCGATAAAAGCTCGGATGAAGGAGGTTGAAAAGGGCTTACCGGAAGGTGTAACGTTCCAAACTTCATACGACCGCAGTACACTCATTCAAGAAGCTATTGATTCAGTAAAAGGAACGTTAGTTGAAGAAATGATTGTCGTCTCATTGGTAGTGCTCATATTTCTATTCCATTGGCGCAGTGCTGTGATCATACTGATTCAATTACCTATTTCAGTTGCAGCAGGGTTTATTTTCCTTGAAATGTTTGGTATTTCATCCAATATTATGTCATTAACGGGGATCGCGCTTGCTATTGGTGTAGTAGTTGATGATGGCATTGTGATGGTGGAAAATGCGTACAGACATATTAGCGAGGCACAGGCTAAAAAAATTAAATTAACCGACAAATCGTAAGTATGGCAAAGTGGTTCAAAAGAAATAAAGACCCCTTAACAATAGAGGAAAGAAATGAGATTATTGAAAGATCTTCAAAACAAGTAGGTCCCGGCGTATTTTATTCCACCATTATTGTAGTCACTTCTTTTCTTCCTGTATTTCTACTTACAGGTATGGAAGGAAAACTTTTTCATCCCCTGGCATGGACAAAGACTTTTATCCTATTAATTGATGCGGTATTAGCTATAACATTAACTCCGGTTCTAATTTCCTTTTTTCTAAAAGGACGACTAAAACCAGAAGATTCAAATCCAATAACAAAAACACTGGAGAAGATTTATACGCCCATTCTAAAATGGTGTTTAAAATGGAGAAAAACTACCATAGGGCTTAATATTCTGGCATTAGCCATGGGAGTAATCATGATGACTCGTCTTGGTTCGGAATTTATGCCGCCATTGGATGAGGGCTCATTGTTATTTATGCCGGTAACTCTTCCAGATGTATCCAATTCTGAAGCAAAACGATTATTACAGGTTCAGGATAAGTTGATTCGTTCTGTTCCCGAAGTTTCACATGTTCTTGGTAAAGCAGGAAGAGCCAATACAGCAACAGATAATTCTCCGATCAGCATGATTGAAACCATCATTTTACTCAAGCCTAAAAATGAATGGAGGGAAGGGCGAACCAAAGATGATATTATAAATGAGCTGAATTCAAAAATGCAAATACCGGGTGTTACAAATGGATGGACACAGCCCATCATTAATCGTATTAACATGCTTTCAACCGGTATAAGAACCGATGTTGGTTTAAAAGTATACGGACAAAACCTGGATAGTATTTACGCATTTGCTCAAACTATTAAAAGGCAGTTGGAGGGGATTGATGGAGTAAAGGATTTATATGTGGAGCCCATTACAGGCGGAAAGTACATCGATATTATAGTTAAACGTGGTGAAATCGGTCGGTATGGGCTGAGTATTGATGATGTCAATACCGTAATTGAGAGTGCATTAGGAGGTATGAAACTTACTACCACTATTGAAGGCCGTCAGCGATTTTCCGTAAATGCCAGATACGGGCAAGATTTTCGAAATAATATTCAAGCATTAAAGCGACTTCAGGTACAGACAATGGACTTTGGTCCTATACCATTAGAAGCTGTTGCAGACATTAAACTAAGTGACGGCCCACCGATGATTAATTCAGAAAATGCAATGCTTAGGGGTACAGTACTATTTAATGTTAGGGAAAGAGATTTAGGCAGTACAGTAAAAGAGGCACAAGAGCGATTGAATCGAATGGTCACTAAACTTCCAAAAGGATACTTTCTGGAATGGAGTGGCCAGTGGGAAAATCAAATCAGGGCTAACCAGACTCTAAAAATGATCATGCCAATAGTACTCATTATCATTTTCATGGTATTATATTTCACCTATCATTCTTTTAAAGAAGCTCTAATCACCATGATCACCGTGCCGTTTGCATTAATCGGGGGTGTATTCATGGTCTATTTTTTTGGCATTAATCTTTCTGTAGCTGTTGCTGTGGGCTTTATTGCTTTATTTGGAATGGCCATCGAGACAGCCATGTTGATGACGATCTATTTAAATGAAGCCATGAACAATATGGTCGCTAAACATGGTAATTCTAAATCAACATTAACACCCACAATTATCCGAGACTATGTGATTGAAGGCTCTGCCAAAAGGTTACGACCCAAACTCATGACAGTTTCAGTTGGACTTTTCGGTCTGATCCCTATTCTTTGGGCTACAGGAGTTGGTAGTGATATCATGCGACCCATCACCATTCCATTGATTGGTGGCACAATTTCATCCACTATTTATGTGTTACTCATTACTCCTGTCATTTTTGAAATGATTAAAGAGAGAGAATTAAAACGTAACGGTAAAATTGAATTAATAGATGTTAAAGAATAAATTAATACTGACCTTCTTTGGGTTGATATGTTTTGCATATGGCAATACGCAAATCTTGAAGTTGCATGCAATCATTGATAGCATTAAAACAAAGCATCCTGTAGTGAAGATGTATGATCATGAAATCCGTTCTATGGATGAAGCTGCAAAAGGGGCAAGAAGCTGGATGCCTCCTCAAATCGGCATTGGTCAATTTATGACACCATATGATGTCAGACTCTGGCATAGGGAGGGCGATATGCCTGGTATGGGATCTGTGATGATTTCTGGAGAGCAAATGCTCCCGAATAGAAAAAAATTAGATGCAGATGAGAGGTACATGAAAGCTATGTCGTCAGTTGAGAAAGAAAAAAAGAATGCAACACTAAATGAATTAGTGAACGATGCTAAACAGTTCTATTATGATTGGATAATCCTGAAAAAGAAATTGTTGATCCTGGAAGAGAATGAAAAGATACTGGACTTCATGATCAAAAATGCAGAAATACGTTACAAAAACGGTCTTGAAAAGATAAGTGCTTATTATAAGGCAAAAGCCGCTTTAGGAGAAGTGAAAAATATGCAATTAATGTTTGAAAGTGATATTAAAGAAAAACGTATTCGCATCAATTCGCTTATGGGTAGAAATGCTATGACAGATTTCGATATTGATACCACTTACTTCTTGAATAGTTATGAAGCTCTTGTTTTTGACAGCACTCTTTTTTATACTAACCGTAGTGACCTAAAATCATTGGATAGAGAGATTGATCTTACTATTCTAAAACAGGAAACGGAGCGTACTGCACTTAAACCTCAATTTGGAATTCGTTATGATAATATGATTGGATTTGGAGGACAGCCATTGCAGTATACCATTATGGGAATGGTTCGTATTCCGATGGCTAAATGGTCTTCTAAAATGAATAAAGCCAATATTGAAAGCTTAAAATGGAAAAGTAATGCCATTCAGTCACAGAAAGAAATGATGGTGAATGAATACAGTGGGATGGCTTATGGCATGCGTAATGAACTGGGGTTAAAGAAAAAGCAATTAAAACTTTTTGAAGGTCAGATTATACCGGCATTGCGTAATAATTACAAGACAATGCAGCTCGGTTATGAGCAGAATACAGAGGAGTTATTCATGTTATATGATGCATGGGAAATTCTAAACATGAAGCAGTTAGAATTATTAGAGTTACTGAGTCAGGCATTGAAACTTCAAGTGACAATTGAAAGAATTATTGAAAAAAACTAAACCAATCGGAATGCAAAGAAGAAAATTCATACAACTGTCTGGGGTTAGTACCGGTAGCCTAATAACAAGTGGATCTTTAGCTGGATTTTTTATGGCTGGTTCAGGGTGCAGAAAAGAACATCACAACGGGCTAATGACAAAACCTGTTATGGTTATTGAGAATGATTTTTCACAAATGCTTACCAACCCATTACAGTCTGGTGCCAATCAGACACTCACAGCACAAACTACAACTGTAAATATTAGGGGGGCTAATATTCCTGTCTTGGGCTATCAACCTAATGGGATGCTTGGTCCGTCATTCAGGGTAAACAAGGGAGATGTTGTAAATATTTTGCTCCAGAATAATTTATCTGAACATACCAATATTCACTGGCATGGTTTAAAAGTACCTGCATTAATGGATGGACACCCAGATCAATTAGCAAATGCAGGTGGTACTTTCCGCTATCAGTTTACTGTGAATCAGAGAGCCGGATTGACATGGTATCATCCACACCCTCATTTTAAGACAGGTAAACAGGTATTTCAGGGCTTAGCCGGTTTATTTATTATTAATGATCTGGAAGAAGCAACTTTAAATCTACCATCGGGTCGTTTTGAGATTCCATTGGTTATACAAGATAAACGATTAACCAATCAGGGGATAACATATAATCCTACTGCAGAAGAAGTTATGTCGGGCTATATGGGTGAGTCTGTATTGGTAAATGGTATTTATTCACCTTATACTGAAGTATCAACCCGTTATTACAGACTTCGTATTTTGAATGGCTCAAACGCACGTTTGTATAATCTCGCATTCAGTAATAATGCCGATATGATCATTATTGGGAATGATGGTGGTTTATTGAAAAATCCTGTAACAGTAAAGGAAATTTTATTGGCTCCGGGAGAAAGACTGGATGTTTTAGTAAATTTTAATGGGTTATCTATCGGTACAGAGCTATTCTTACTAAGTAAAGAATTTGCTAACGGAGGGGATGCTCAAGGGAAGCAGTCATTTAAGATCATGAAGTTTAAAGTTACCGCTACTGTCACAGATTCTTTCACTGTACCCACAAAACTTTCAATGGTTGATAGTTTGCCAGCTTCTTCATCAGTCAGGAGCAGGGTGTTTGATATATCTAATCCGATGGAACATCATGGATATCCTATGAATGATGGCATGAGAATGCGTCATCGCATTAATAATAAACTTTTTGATAGCAGTCGCATTGATGAAAGCATTAAATCCAATACGAATGAGATATGGGTCTTTGATAATAGTAAAGGCGATGAACCCCATCCCATGCATTTACACGGAGTTTTTTTCCAGGTACTTCAAAGAACAGGTGGCAGGGGCAGTCTGATAGTATCTGAAACTGGCTGGAAGGATACAGTACTGGTAATGCCTGGGGAGACAGTCCAAATAATCATTCCTTTCGAAAGTAATTTGGGAAAATTTGTTTTCCATTGCCATAATCTTGAACATGAAGATGATGGTATGATGTTACAATATGAATTGATATAAGCTGTATATATGATGAAGAAATTATTTTTTATACAAGTTCTGGTATTCTTTTTGGTTGCCTGTGAAAATAAAGATACACATAGCGATCACCAAGCAGTTGTTTCTAAGGAAATGTATACCTGTCCAATGCCAGAGGATTCTGTATTTAGTGATAAACCTGGTACATGTGCCAAGTGTGGAATGGATTTGGTAAAAATGGAGGAAAATCATCACCCAGAGAAGAATGCTACCTATACCTGCCCCATGCACCCTTCGGTCATTAAAGATCAACCGGGAGCCTGTCCTATTTGCGGGATGGATTTAATTAAAAAAGAAAACAATAATAAAAAAGAGGAAAATATTGAATTGAACGCTTTGCTCAAGCCAACCAATGAGCTTGTAATCTCGTCTATTCCTGTTACTGGTCTTGCGTTCAGCAGCGAGCAAATAGAACTGAATGCATTAGGTAATATCGCCTACGATACAAGAATGATCGGGGGTATTTCTGCCAAGGTGTCGGGAAGAATCGAAAAACTTTATGTACGCTATAAATACCAGAAAGTCACTAACGGACAGCGTATCATGGATATTTATAGTCCTGAATTACTCACTGCACAGCAGAATCTTTTGTTTCTCATCAAGAACGATCCTGAAAATTCGACTTTATTAGAAGCAGCAAAAGAAAAACTTTTATTACTCGGAATGAGCAATCAACAGGTAATGGAATTGATTCAATCGGGTAAACCCTTATTCACGATTTCGGTTATCAGTAATTACAGTGGGCATATTCATGAAACCATCAATGTTGATAAAATGAACGTAGCAAATGATAATATGGGAAATATTTCTCAACAAACCGAAGCGCTTGCATTAAAAGAAGGGATGTATATACAGAAAGGTCAGTCAGTGTTTACCGTCTTTAATCCCGATAAAGCATGGGCTATCCTAAATATATATGGCGAAAATCAATCTTTTGTAAAAAAAGGTAATGCTGTAAGTATTATTCCTGAAACAGCGAGGCAGAAAGACTTTAAAGCTACCATTGATTTCGTTGAGCCATTTTATCGCAAAGAAAGTAAGACCCAGACTGTAAGAGTTGGCTTCAATAATAGCAGTTTAAGAATACCTATTGGTAGTCAGGTTCAGGCAGTAATTTTTGGAAATACTGTAAAAGGTTATTGGTTACCCAAAGACGCAGTACTCTCTTTAGGATTAGAAAAAGTGGTTTTCCAAAAAACAGCAGAGGGCTTTAGAGCAATCAAAGTAATTACAGGTGTCTCTCTGGAGAAACAGATACAGGTACTCAAAGGATTGACGATGAAAGATTCAGTTGCAGCAAATGCTCAATTTCTTATGGATAGTGAAAGTTTTATAAAAGTAAAAAACTAAGTATGCGGTATATCATCTCTATAATAGTATCAATAGTACTCGTTTTATCTTGCAAGAATACAATAAAGGAACCTATTGATACTGATAAATATTATACCTGTTCAATGGATCCTCAGGTAGTTGAGTATAAACCTGGTAAATGTCCTATTTGTAAAATGGACTTAACACCAGTGAAAAAAAGAAAGGGAGAAAGTCAGGATGAACTGGAACTGAGTGATCAACAGGTTCAATTAGGGAATATTCAGGTTGATACTATCCAAAATGGAACAATCAGCGATCAATTAATTTTAACCGCTTCATTGAATTTTGATCAATCGAGGCTATATGCTGTAAGCTCCAGGGTTATGGGAAGGGTAGAAAAACTTTATTTCAAGAACCTTGGTGAATATGTTAAAAAAGGAGCGCCACTTTATGAAATGTACAGTGAAGATTTAAATAATGCAAAACAGGAATACCTACTTGCAATCGATAAGAAAAATACTTTTTCAAGTCAGGCCATTATTGATTTTGATCAATTAGTTCAGAGTGCCAAAAACAAATTACTTCTTTGGGGTTTAAACGAAACCCAGATTAATGAACTGGGCAATACTAAGAAGGCAAGCCCGATAACCACCTATTACAGTACTGCAGGCGGCTATATCACAGAACTCGATATAAGGGAAGGCGATTATGTAATGGAAGGTGGTACAATTGTCAAACTTGCTGATCTTTCAACATTATGGGTAGAGGCACAGGTATATAGCTCGCAATTAGCTGATTTGCAGGAGAACAGTATGGTTACTGTTCAACTTCCAGATTTTAATAATAAGGAAATAAAAGGGAAACTTGAATTTGTAAATCCTGAAATCAATCAGGCTACAAGAATCAATCTTATTCGTATATCTATTCCGAATCCCGGTAATTATTTAAAGCCCGGCATGTCGGCTTATGTATTGTTAAAAAGTCCTAGAAGAAAGTCCCTTAGTTTACCTATTGATGCAGTAATAAGAGACGGCAAAGGGGCGACTGTATGGGTACAGACTGGTAAGAATACATTTAAAAATTTAATGGTACAGACGGGGTTGGAGAGTGATGATCGGATAGAAATAATATCCGGTTTGAGCGAAGGAGATATTGTTGTATTGAAAGGGGCTTATTTGCTCCATAGCGAATATATTTTCAAGAAAGGAGCTAATCCGATGGAGGGTATGAAAATGTAAAGCTGATATTTTTTTAAAAGTAATAGCAACCTTTCTTTTAGTTTATCCGTACCAAACGATGGCTATTTACAAAAGATATACGTTTCAAAATAAGTATCAAATATCGTATATGCGAAATAGAGATGATTCCTTCTTTACTTGTAAAATACGTTTAGCCGCTAAACGATATCAAGTGCCTAACTGTCTTCCTAATTGGCCTAAATTTGAATGCTTGCTTAATACTAAAATGCCATTAAGAAAAATCAATCATGCGAAGTCGATTAATAAAAATCCTCCCTCTTTCGATATTTCATCAAACGAACTCTAATCAATGTTCAATTGGGCTATAATAATCTAAATATTCAAACATATTTATATGCAATTCATATGCAGAAGCTATCTTTATGCTTGGCTTTCTTAACTGGGGTCAATCCAATTTTTACCAATACCGTTACCTTTGTAGTAATGACGGTAAGCATTGTTGTAGTTTTATTAAGCGTTCTTAACAAAAGAAAATAAAGCCTACCTGCCTTGGTGCTGTATTTAATTTACCCATGAGTACCATTACCATTCTGGCGGATTTATTAATGATTTACATGAGTGGACTAATATTACTAACTATGTTATAATGGCAACTGTAAAATCAATATGGCAATTTTTCTGGAAAATCTTAAAAGTGCTCTTTGTAAGGAAAAAGGATTGCTGTAAATGATATATTTTACTGTTTTAAACTACCGATGAAAAGCGACCTCTCCCCAATCATCGTTCAATACAAGAAAAATATACAATCTGTTCACAACATATGGTTCATTAATATTGAAGAACGGTTAAAATCATTTCGTCCTAACTTATTTCTAAAAATATAACAATGTATCAAGTAAACAATTGAAGAGACAAAATGAATAATACTAAACGGAAAATAATTGTATCACTCAAGCACAATAACTATTTTCCTATGGAATATTCACAGCTTGACCAGTATTCAATTTTAATAGATTAACCGGTTTCAGAACATTCGTTTAAGCTAACACATCTTTTTATAATAAAATTTAGCAGGCTTGCAAAAATTCAAACTTTATATCTCCGGGGGCATGGCTGTCTATATAGGCCGTCAGGTGCTAACAAAAATGCATGCACACCATGCCCTTGAAATTGTAATGTCATTCAAGAAATCTTTCTTGATTTCAAAAAATGGAACTGAATTTGAAAAAAGTGATTGCAGCATTATAGCTGCCGACTTACCACATCAATTTATCGGTAAGGATGATTTTTATATTTTCATTTATTTGGATGCTGAATTGAATTACACTCATAGGCTGGAAGCATCCGTGCATCTGGAAAAACAAGGATTACTTCATTACTCTGGTAGTGAAATCGAAGCTGTAAGAACTGAATTTGTCAATTGGTTTAATTCAGCATCAAATGAAGATGAAAATGTACATAATCTAATCGGCTTACTTGTTGAAAAGCTAACGGGCAGCCAAAGCTCAGTCAATCAAATTGAAGAAAGAATTAAACAATCAATAGCGTTTCTTCATTCAAACTTGCATGGAGAAATAAGTTTGGCAAATATAGCTTCTAAAGTGCATCTTTCTGAAAGCCGCTTTGCCCATTTATTTAAGGAGCAAACCGGCATCTCATTTCGTAAATACATACTTTGGTGCCGGATGCAGGCAGCATTACAAGAAGTAATGAAAGGACAATCGTTTACCAATGCAGCATATTCCGGGGGCTTTTCAGATGTAGCCCATCTTAGCCGCACATTTACAGAAATGTTTGGCGTTTCGCCTTCAGAAGTTCTCAAATAATAGCAGGTTTATTCAAGTCTTTTACTTTTCGGTAAAGCATTTTTGCACTTTAAAAATGTTTCGCATGAAGAAAGTATTTCAGTTATGGATTTATCCTGCTATCATGTTATCAACTTCTGCCATTATTTTGTATGGAATTAAATCAGGGTACAACCAATATCTTGCAACTATACCTGTTATTACTCTTACAGGCATATTAATTTTAGTATTGGAAAAATGGATGCCTTATGAAAAGAATTGGGTAAGTGGTAAAAATGACTGGAACCTTGACCTTACTTACTACATCATTAATTACAGTATAAAACTAATTGCTCAGTTTCTTTTTATATGGCTGGCCAGCAGCATTCATTTTTTGTCGTGGTTTCCGATGCAATTGCCATTTTGGATGCAGGTTATAATTGCTCTTACAATTATTGACTTCTTTCTTTTCCTGGTGCACTGGCAGAGTCATAAATACCAATTTTTATGGAAGCTTCATGCTGTTCACCATAGTTCGGAGCGATTGTACTTTTTGAATGGTGAAAAACGTCATGCATTGCACCAGGTTATAGAGGGAACACCTGGCATTATTCTTTGCCTTGTAATCGGTACTCCGCAACCGGTGGTAGTGGCGGCGCTGGCAATTCTGGCTATAAATATGTTTATGCAGCATACCAATCTTGATTACAAAGCAGGTGTTTTGAAAAAAATCTTTTGTGTGGCAGAGTTGCATCGCTGGCATCACCGTGCAGATTATAAAGATGCGCAGGTTAACTACGGCGCATGGCTTACTATTTGGGACCGTATCTTTAATACAGCTTATAATAGTCCGAAAATGAACATAGAGTTAGGTGCTATCGGTATTGCTGAGGAAAAGAACTTTCCCAAAAACTACTGGAAACAATTTCTCTACCCTTTCAATAAGAAGATTCGGCAAAATTCAAAAACCATATTACTGATTGGAGGTATGTTGTTTATGAATGAAATTGCATTTTCTCAAACGGATGCAGATGCTATTGCCGGCAACTGGCAGCTTCAGGATGGTAGTAAAAAGATAAGCGTTGTTGAAGAAAATGGCAAATACGTTGGTAAAATATATTGGGTAAAAGACCCGTCAAAGAAAACTGAAATTGGCCGAAAAGTTTTGTGGGATTTGGAATACGATGCTGATGACAAAGAGTGGAAAGGTGGCAAAATCCAGTTACCTGATATGGGACATTCTGCAAGCTGTTATATTAAACTCAAAGATGCAAATACTGCTATTGTTTCGGGTTACCATGGCATGAGGCTATTTGGTAAAACCAAGACCATTACTAGGGTGAACTAATGGGTCAAATAGTGTATTTTGCTGTTTTAAGCAGCATATGAACAATAACTTGGCCCTACTTATACGGCAATATAAAGAAGATAATCAGTCTGTCTATAACACATGGTTCATCAATAATGAGGAACGGCTGAAGGCTTTTCGTTCCATCCGTCGTGGTGTTATGCAGGTAATTGATGATATTAAGAGCAAAAAATTTCCTGCTGATTTTAAAGGGTCTTCGTTAGAGTTTGTGCTTACCTGCATTACAGAGCAAAAGCAGGTATTTGAAGGAGCTTCCCATCCATTTTACTGGAAACCCAAGTTGAGGATTCCTGATATTTATGAGAATGAAAACAATAAACAGGCATTCGGACAATTCTTAGAAAATTGTTTGAATGCAAAGACTGAAGAACAGCTTCTTAAAGAAATCATAAGACTGGATGGTTTAAAAATTAAAGGCCTTGGTCCTGCTGTCGCGAGTATCCTTTATTTTCTCCACCCAACCATTATTCCTCCATTTAACACTGCTATTATTAATGGATTCAATTTCCTATACAAAGACAAAAAGAAATTAGGTAGCTGGAGTGAATACCTGAAGCTGAGAGAAGTAATGATTGATGCCAATAATCAGTATCGTTCAGAACTTTCATCCGATTTAGGCGCTATTGCTGGTCTGTTATTTGAAATAGGAACCCAAAAATTGATACTGGGTGCAGATGCATATTTATCCGAGCCTGAACGAAAGAAATTGGAAAAACTAATTGAAAAAAGACAGGAAAGTGTGCAGCAGGAAAAGGACGAAGAAAATCTGCATACAGAAATGCAATATCATTTATTGAAAATAGGCAGTGCCTTGGGCTATGATGTGATTGCCGCTTCTAACGACAGATCAAAATCACACTGTGGGAACAGTTTTTCATTTATGAGCTTACAACAATTCCCCGATATCCAATTGGAGAAAGATACATTGAATACTGTAAAACTAATAGATGTGCTGTGGTTTCAAAAGGGAACAAATAATGTAATTGCTGCTTTTGAAGTGGAAAAAAGCACCAGTATTTATTCAGGCATTTTAAGGTTGACAGATTTGAGTTATACAATTGCAGATGGTGATGAAGTGTTCTATCTGATTGTGCCTGATAAGAGAGAAAAAGATGTTTGCCTTCAACTTTCCCGTCCTGCAATTAAACAAAACAATGTAGTAATTAAATACATCCTTTTTTCTGAATTACGTAGTCATTGCAATGCACTGTGCAAGTTTGGCGAGAGTCATCATATTATGGAGAAAATAGCGAAGGCAGTATAAAAAGCGGCAGTTAATATTACTGCCGCTTTTCGTTTAAAATTTTGCTCCAACAGATATAAAGAATGTTCTTCCATCAGCCGGTAAAGCACCCGGTCCCGGATAACCACCTGCTCTGCGGGTGAAATATCTTTCGTTAAATAAATTATTTGTTCCTGCTTTCAGGTTTAGCCCTTTTGAAAATTTATATGTAGCTGTTAAATCAGTTACAGTATAAGACGGTATTAAACCATTGTTGCCATTTGCCGAAGGTGTAACTGTATTATTGGCATCGCTAAAGGTTTCTCCTACATTGCTCATCTGTACAGTTAATAAAAAACCTTTGTAACCGCCTGTTATTCCACCCCGGAAAATATTCGTGGGTGCATTCTCCACTTTCTTACCTTTTGTACTGGCATCTTTATGGTTGCCACTGTATTTAGCATCTGTATATCCGTAAGATCCAAAAATAATTAAATCTGCATCCTTGTTTTTTCCGAATGCCCTGAAAGGATTAAATTCTACATACCCCTCAAACCCTTTGCTGGTACTGCTGCCAACATTAGTAATAAGCCGGTATGAAGGTGTTCCGCTAACAGTAATTGTCCCTACACGGTTATCATACTGTAAGTAAAATCCACTTATATCAAACTGAAGAAAATCTTTCACTTTACCACGGTAGCCTAAATCAATATTGTATCCCTTTGCATCTTTCAAATCTGCGTCAACCACATCGGTTGTAGGTGGAGCTTGCAAATTTGCAAACTGAATAGGGCGATAAGCCTGGGAAAAATTTGCATATACCTCAGTAGATCTGGTAACATGGTACTCCGTTCCCACACCAGCGAGAATAAAACTTCTATCTCTTGTAATATTTTGTAAGATTATTTCTGTACCGCCTGATGTATATCCATTTCGCCCGGAAGATGAACCTTCCAGCCATTCATATCTTATTCCGGGTATTATCAAAAACTTATCGCTTATGCGAAAAATATTTTCTGCAAATGCAGCTGTGTTTCTGGACTTAAAAATAATATCACGGGGATAATTACCGGTTATGGTAACATCATATCCTGTACCTGTTGTTCCTTTACCGTCGGCTTGCCTGGTGGTAGTGCCGGTATATAAACGGATACCAGCAGATAAAGTATTTTTCATTTTACCAAGTCTATAATCAGTAATGATACGACTCTCCAGACCATAATTCCTATATTGGTCAAGATTCACTACTCTGTTGTTGTAGCTAAGTGTTGCAGGGTTAATACTGTCTTTGGTAGTGATGGATTGTAAAAATCCAACACTGTTTCGGTCTCCGATGGTACCAAATAATTTGGTATTCCAGCGGGTGTTTTCATTTATTTGAAAGTTTGCGATTAATGCAGGGGTTGTCCAGGTTATATCAAACCAATTCCGGCTGCGGAAACTTTGTTGGGCATCCTGCTTTATTTGTTCATCTGTTAAACCACCTGGTTGCTGGCTGCGGATATGCGAACGCATTACTTCAGCCGTTAATGAAAATTTTGTTGTGAAATTATAGGTTACAGTACCATAACCAGCATTTGTAAAATAGCGGCTGTTTTCTCTCCATCCGTCTCCATTACGATGGTCGAAAAATGTATAATAATGAACTTTCCCTTTCTTGCCGCCTATTGCATTATAGCTGTTGAATAGGCCATTGCTTCCAATTGTTTGCTGTGTCTCAAATTCAAAAGATTTGTTCACTTCGCTGCCATTTCTGAGAATGTAATTTACCAATCCGCCAAATTGTGGTCCATATTGCAAAGAACCATGCCCCCTTACAATTTCTATTCGTTGTACAGCCTGTAGCTGTGGATTATAGTATGCTTCGGGATAACCAAAAGGATCCGCAGCAATATCATATCCGTTTTGACGCACATTAAACTCCCAACTGCGGTTGGGACTTAATCCACGAGCAGCAATACCAATCTGAATTCCGCTGGGGTCGCTTTCCCAGATATGAATTCCGGGTACTTTTGCCAATACCTGCCGCATGTTATTTGTTACTACATTACCCTGCACATTATCCAGCACAATCAGTGTATTCTTTTTGCCTGCATAAATATTTGTGCCAACAATTTCCGGCATTTGCTGATAATCGCTTTTGCTGTTTCTACCCACTACAGTCACATCGGGCAGACTTTTTATCAGTAGTGTATCACTATTTCCTTTTTTGGTTTGCCCGATAGCTACATTTAATACCCATATCATTAAACACAAAACAAGCGCTCTTTTACTCATAAGTATGATTTTGAATTGCAAAAGTGCTAATGCCTTGTATAATACCACTTATGTAAAAGGGAAATAGAGTTATGCAATGCGGAAATGTTTAGGGTTCATAAAATAAATAGCCGTGACGCAACCTGTTTTCGTTATGCCTATACTATTTAAATCGTAGGGCTGTTATTAAACGATAGTAATTCAGTTGAGTGGGTTGAGGCTAGTAGGAAAAAAGGGGTAAAAACACGTTTAGTTGACGTAAATGCTACATTTTCACCGGGAAAGCCAAGCAAGAATAGCTGTAAGTGGCAGCAAAATTTTATAAAAATTATCTATAATTTTACAAATTTGCTAAACCATTCTAACATATCTTCGTCTTTAAAAGGAGTAGAGGTTCGCTAAAAACTCTTATTTTTAGCAATATTAAATGAAACGTAGTTTATCCATAAAACTGAAAGCGCTGTTCTTACTGGTTGTATTTGCCACAAATACAATAGTGGGTTTTGCCTGTGCTATAGGTGTAGATATGGGTTTTAATTCTTCCTCTCATCATAACCAAACTGAAGCGTCTGCAGAAGTGCATATTCACAAGGATCGGAAAAACCATGTTCATGAAAAGGAAACAGCAACAGTAACAAATCATGTTCATGAAAATGGCATTAATCACCAACATGATAGTGAGCCCACAACACTAATTCCCGTTGATGGCAACAACTTACTTACAAAAGAGGATGGCGGATGTTGCACCAATGAAGTACTCGAGTTTCAAGATTTGGATAAAAATATTTCCGTAAATACTACTGGTATCAATGTGCCGCTATTTGTGGCAATTCTTAGTACTTATTTTAGTATTGATTTCTCAGCGGCTGTCAAGGATTTTCCTGTCCATTATAAGGTTCGTTTTTATTACCCCCCACCGACTGAAATACGCATAGCGATTCAGCGTTTCCAGATTTGATTATGGTAAAACAGGTGAAGCTTTTTTGCTTCATCCAACTTCATTTGCGTTTTGCAATATGAGGCTATTTGTTTTACCGTAATCAATTTTTATGTTCAGATATCGTATCATCGTTTTTCTTACAGGCTTCATCAGTTTTTCGGCATCGGCACAGCAGGTGCTCACAGAAGATGAAGCTGTGTCTAAGGCATTGGCTAATAACAAGAATATCCAAGCTGCATCACTGCAAGTAAAACAACAGCAGCAGTTACTGAAATCAGCCATCAATCTTCCTAATCCCGAGTTCTTTTGGGAAAGCCCTACAGGTAACTTTTATACCGGTAGCATTACGCAGTCGTTTGAATTCCCCACCGTGTACAGTAATCAGTACCGTTTGCAAAAGCAGCAAATTGGTGTGGCGCAAAAAGAAAAACAACTAACAGAAGCAGAGTTAAAGTATCGAGTTAAAGTCTTATACTTAGAAATACAATACGCTGATTCGCTAGCCTCACAATTATACATACAGGATACCCTGTACGAAAAAATAAAGCTGTCTGCCATCCGCCAGTTCAGAGCTGGGCAAATAGATTATCTGCAACAAACATTTGCTGAAACACAGTATGGTGAAATTCATAATCAATATCAACAGTCGCTTGTAAGAGCCTCCTCTTTAAAGGCGCAGTTGCAATGGTTCACAGGCATTAAAGATCCTATTTCAGTAGAGCCACTTGCTATTTCACTTTCTCAGGTACAGTTATCTCTTGCGCCTGATTCCACAGCGTTATTTGCAAATCCTGCCCTACAGATATTACAGCAGCAGGAGAATGTAGCCAAACAAAATATTGCATTGCAAAAAAGCAAAGCGCTACCTGGGTTGGCTTTTGGTTATTTCAACCAGGGCGAAAGGGATACGAAATGGTTGAATCGTTTCAGGGTTGGCGTAACTATTCCGTTATGGTTCGGACAATATAAAAGTAATATCAATGCAGCCAAAACGGAGCAACAGGTTATTCAAAGCAAACAGCAGGGATTGCAGCAAGACTTATCTGCACAAACGATTAATACAAACAGCGAAATGCGAACCAACTGGCAGTCTGTTCAGTATTATCAACAAACAGGGTTAAGAAAAGCACAGGAAGTGATTACTACTTCACAACGCTTTTTTGTGAGTGGTGAAATTGATTATATCAGTTTACTAAGAAACAGCAACGATGCTTACACTGTTTACCAGAAATACCTGGAAGCAGTACGAAATTATAATCTCAGCGTTATCAATCACAAATATTTAATGGGTCAGTTATGAAACGAATCATCATTCAATTTTTATTGGGGCTATTGCCGGTATTTACATTTGCACATGGCGGCGAAGACCATGGTGATGCTAAAAAAACAGCTATATCACCTGCAAGTTATTTCTCCTCTGAGGCTGCTTCTGAAGTCTATGAGGTATTGTTAAAGTACAGCCCGATAGTGCCGGGCAAGGAAGCATCGCTTCGTTTATATTTAAGTGAATACAATACCAATAGCCCTATTGACAGTGCTAAACTGGAAGTAACGGTAGCTGACAATCCCAATATAAAGATTACTGTTACAAGGATTGATAGGGGTGTATTTGAATTGAAAACCACATTCCCGGCAAAGAAAGCATACAATCTTGTACTCAATATCAATAGCTATGCAGGCATTGATTTAATTCAACTAAACAATATTGAAATAGGGAAAGAATTGACTGCAGCAGTTACAACAGAAAGCACCCCGCATTCTCATTGGTACAGCAGCAATTGGTTTTTTGGATTGATTGGTTTGCTGACCGGCTTGCTCGTTATGTTCTTTGTTACCAGAGGTCGCAGCAGGAAAATAATTACGGGAGCAATTATTCTTTTTTGTCTTTTGCCAACCGCTACTTACAATCCGGTATCTGCACATGGTGGTGAAGACCATGGTGACGCGGCAGGTAAAACTGGCGGTGGCTCTTCCACCACCTTTATAGTTGAAAAGGAAACACAATTCCTTTTTAATATTCAAACGCAGAAAATTAGCACAGGTGATTTTAATGAATCATCCGTTTTACTAGGAACAGTAAATGCAGCTCCGCAGGGTCGGGCAGTCATACAAACGCCGCAATCAGGTAAAATCGTTTCATTAAGAGTAGCTCCCGGTCAACGGGTTGGCAAAGGGCAAGTGGTAGCTGTAATAGAGCAACAAGTTGATGCCGGGACGCAAATTAGTATCAACGCCCAAAGTAACAGTGTAAATGCAGAATATGAAGCTGCCAAAGCGCAATATGACAGGTTGTTGGGTATAGCAGACATTGCCGCAAAGAAAGATATTACCGAGGCCAAAGCCCGTTTAGAAAGTGCCCAGAAAAATAAGGCACTCTTTGATGCCAATACCGGAAAGAATACCGGTAATACAAAAACTATAAGCCTTTCTTCTCCTGTTAGTGGTGTTGTTGGCACATTTAATTATGCAATTGGTGCTGTGGTAAACAGCGGAGAAACCTTGTTTGAAATAACCAATCTTGATCAGGTATTTGTGGAAGCCCAGGTATTTGCAGGTGACGCTCAAAAATTGAAACTAGCAACAGGGTTTACCACCATTTCAAATACAGATACACTGGTTTATACATTGAAAGTGATCAGCACTGCCCAATCAGTAAATACAGGTAACCAATCTCAGAAAGTCGTATTTGAAATCATCAATCCAAGAGGGCAGTTCAAAATTGGTGAGAATATAAATGTGCGGATGACAGGAAATAATGTCATCCGGCAGGTAGTGATACCTAATCAAGCAATTACTGATGTGAATGGTAAGCCGGCCATTTTTATAAAAGATAAAGCTGAACAGTATAGTATCAGCTTCATAGTGAAAGGGCAAAGCAATGATAAGTTTACCGTTGTCACCAAGGGTACTGAAGACGGCGAAAGAGTTGTTACTGCCAATGTGTATCAAATGAAAATGATGTATTTAAATCAATAACCAAAATAAACAAACAAACATGAAAAAGTTATTAATGATGTCCCTGCTACTGGCAACTTTTACCGCAACCTTTGCACAAAGCGGCGATAATGAAGCTGTAAAAGCAGTGTTGAACAATTACAAAAAAGCAATTGAAAAATTAGACACCGCCGGTGTTGTGAATCTTTTTGTAAAAGACTCTAAAGTGTATGAACAGGCGAGCGATGAAGGCACAATTGGTCATTATCTGGAACACCATCTGGGGCCCGAACTGAAAGCGTTCAAATCTTTCACTTTCAGTAATTATAAAGTAGATGTAACAATGGCAGGTGAATATGCTTTTTCAACGGAAACGTATATCTATACCATCGTTCTTGCTAAAGATGCTAAGGAAATAAAAAGTCAGGGAGTAGCTACTTCAGTTTTAAGAAAAACAAAAGCTGGCTGGAAGATTGTGCAAACACATTCTTCATTTAGGAAAGCAAAATAAATCTCAAATTATAAAAAAGAAAAAAATGAAACAAATCAGCGTTATCCTTTCACTGGCAATAGCAGTTTTTAGTTTTACTGCTGTAAATGCACAATCAACAAAAAGTAAAACTGCAGTCGCAGATTCAGTTATTTATCAATGCCCGATGAAGTGCGAAGGCGATAAGACCTATGATAAAGCAGGTAAATGCCCTAAATGCAATATGAATTTGAAGGCTGTGCCAAAACCGGTCGATGCCATTTACCAGTGCCCCATGAAATGTGAGGGTGATAAAACTTACAATAAGGCAGGAAAATGTCCTAAATGCAATATGAACCTGACCAAAGTGAAGGCAAAAAACTCGACAGATAATCATAAGGGGCATGATCACAATTAACTATTCAATAAAATAAAGCAAATGAAACAAGTGTTAAAAATTACGATGGCAATTTTCGCTATTAGCTCTGTCGTGGTCTTTGCAGCATGCAATGACAGTGGCGATAAAAAAAACGCTTCAACAAAAACAGAAATGTCGCATGAAGGTGGTGACCATATTTATGCCTGCCCTATGCACCCGGAAGTAACAGGCAAAGAAGGCGATACCTGCCCAAAATGCGGCATGAAACTGGAGCATAATGACAATGCTGGTGGTCCAAGCAATGTTAGTATGCAGTTCACCTATAACCCGACATCTCCTAAGCCCGGAGAAGAAGTTACTTTATCCATGACTCCAAAAATAAAAGATAAACCTACTGAGCAGGTTCCATTGGATGTAGAGCACACCAAAAAAATACACCTCATTGTTGTTAGTGATGACCTTAGTTGGTTTGACCATATACATCCTGAACTCAACGCAGATGGTTCTTACACAGTGAAAGAAAAATTTCCGGCTCCAGGCAAGTACACTTTGTTTGCTGACTATAAGCCAAGTGGTGCCAATCATACGGTTGACTATTTAAATGTAAGTGTAGCAGGTACAGTGCCAGCAGCAAAAGTGTATGGAGCAGATAGACTAACCAGCGCCGCCGGGGATGGATTTTCTGTCTTACTTACTCCTGAGGGCGGTAAGTTTTTAACCAATATGCCCATGCACATTAATGGAGTAGTAATGCTAAACGGTAAAGAAGTAGATGTAACAACCTTAGAAGATTACCTCGGCGCAAAAGCCCACATGGTAGTAGTAAGCCTTGCCGATAAAAAATATTTGCATGTACACCCAAGCGTAGAAGGTGGAAAATTCGATTTACATACTACGTTTGAAAAACCCGGTGTATATCGTGGCTGGATACAATTTCAAAGCAAGGGTAAAATTTATACAAGTGATTTTGTAATGAATGTAGCAGAAGGGACAGCAGCTAACATAAAAAACATGAACGATAATAGTAAGGGCATGAAAGAAATGAAACACTAATTTTTAAACAAAAAAAGTATACACATTAAAATTTAAAACAATGAAAAAGATAACAATTCTGATGACAGTACTGCTGATAGCAACTTTTACAACATTTGCACAGCATAGTGGTGGCGACCATAAACATGGTTCACCACATGGTGGAACAGTTAAGTCTGCCGGTGATTTTCATATTGAAGTAAGTGTAAAGGATGGTATGGTGATGGCCTATTTGCTGGACGCTAATGAAAAAGCAATGAAGAATACAGGTGTAGCGGGAACAGCCGTTATTCAAATGGCTGACGGGCAAACTTCAACTATCACTTTAATTCCAAACGGTAATGACGGCTTCATGTACACACTTGATAAAGCAAAAAAGTACAATAAGGCTATTGTAACGTTTACAACAGGAGGAAAAAACGCATCAGCATCGTTTGACCTGACAGCAAAGGCCAAGCCTGCAACAGATGGACATGACCACCAACATTAATCCGTAATATATCATGGCAGGATATCCACCTGCCATGATATATCTAATTCACCTGCTAAATGAGCATTTTTCTCAGCTATTAATTATTATATCAGATGTTAAATTCTGCTGGAAAATATGATTTAAAAAGAAAGCTTCGGTTGATACCGGATATTATTTCCGGCTGGAAAATGATTGCAGTGCTTCTTTCTGTCACAGTAATTTTTGGGTTGTTAATCTGGTGGCTCAATCAAAACCCGGAGTTACAGGGTGTATGGAACAGCTTTGTTGTAGATAAAAAGGTGCCGGCTTCATTTTGCGAACAGGTGCATTTAAACAACCCTGTCCGTCAGCCTGTAAATACTTTTAGCAATATTATTTACTTGGTTATCGCTATTGTTGTTTTAAAAACAAGTTGGGAAGAAAGATTTAAAAGAAATTCACATGACCTGGTTACTGTTAACACAGTTTATGGTTTTCTTTTTGGGTTAATTCTTCTTTATGTTTTTTTTGCCAGCTCATTTTATCATACATCACTTATAAATATTGCGCATAAACTGGATTACTCAGCCGTGTTTGCATTTTCTCTTTTCCCGATAATATTTTTTTTACATCGCAGGTATTTAAATCACAACAGCAAATTGCTGTCCTCTCAAAAAAGAAAATTGACTATCCTGTTCTTTTCCACTTATCTTTTGGCTAATCTTTTACTCGCTTTTTTAATACCCAGAGGAAAAGAAAGCTTAGCCGCTCTTATTCTTATCCAGATCTTTTTGGGATTAGCATTCTTTGCAGCCATAGACAAGTCCGGTAAGCAGGGAAGGTTTTACCTGGCTTTAAGTATTGTTAGTGTTTTGATTGCATTTATATGGTTTGAAATTGATAAATACAAGATTCTTTGCAATCCAAACAGTTATTTTCAACCGCATAGTTTATGGAATTTATTTATAGGTATATCAGCTTATAATTTTTATCTCTATATAAGAAGTGAACCTGATTCGGGAACAATAGGTATTAAAATGAAACAAAAAGAATAAATATATTATTGATGAAATCGAAATATAAAAACAGCAGGTGCCTGTTTGACATACGAACTGCGATAATTAAAAGGACAAAGTCCGGCTATATTATAGTCTGAAAACTTAATAAATAAATTAAAAATGCTGAACAGACTCATACATTTCTCTCTTAAGAACCGTTTACTTGTAGTGGCCATGGCTTCACTGTTAATGGTGTATGGCGTTTTCACTTTGGTAAACCTGCCTGTAGATGTACTACCAGATTTAAACCGGCCAAGGGTAACAATTTTTCTTGAATCTAATGGTATGTCGCCAGAAGAAATTGAAGCACAGGTTATTTTGCCAGTGGAAACTTCTTTGAATGGCGCACCTGGAGTAGAAGTAGTAAGGTCAGTAGCATCTCCCGGATTAGGTTTGGTATTTGTAGAGTTTGACTGGAATACAGATATATACCGTGCAAGGCAGTTGACCGCCGAGAAAATACAAACAGTGCAATTGCCTAATAAGATAGTACCTGTAATGGGGCCTATCAGTTCCGTTATGGGGCAATTTATGATGATAGCTGTTTCATCCGATACTACATCCTCTGCAGATTTGAGAACGCTGAGTGATTTTGTTATCCGCAGAAGGCTGATGAGTGTAAAAGGCATTGCCCAGGTAATTCCCATTGGCGGCGTACGGATGCAGTACCAGGTTTTAATTTCACCCGATAAATTACGGCAGTATAATTTATCTGTTAGTGATGTTGACAATGCTTTGCAACTTACCAACATCAATACAACCGGTGGTTTTGTAAATGACAATAAAGGCTCTGAGGTATTGGTTCGTAATCTTGCACGGGCAAACACATTGGAAGATTTGGCAAATACAGTAGTCGCCAATAAGAACGGAGCACCTGTACTCCTTAGCCAATTGGCCGAAGTAAAATTTGGCGGGCCAATAAAAAGAGGTGATGGCTCCCTGAATGGCAAACCTGCGGTTATATTGAGCATAGAAAAACAGCCGAATGCCAATACAGTTACACTCACATCAGAAATCATTAAAGCAATTGACGATATAAAAAAATCCGTTCCGGCTGATGTACATATTAATACCGATGTATTTCAGCAAAAACATTTTATTGTAAACTCCCTCACCAATGTGGAAGAAGCATTAAGGGATGGGTTTATCCTTGTTATTATCATTTTGTTTCTCTTCCTGCTTAATTTCAGAACCACCATCATTACACTCACCGCAATTCCTTTATCACTTATCATCACAGCTATTGTTTTTAAAATGTTTGGAATATCTATCAATACGCTTACACTTGGGGGACTTGCTATTGCCATTGGAGAACTGGTAGATGATGCTATTGTAGATGTTGAAAATGTATTCCGGCGATTAAAGGAAAACTGGACAAGCCCCAATCCAAGGCCGCTAATGAAAGTAATTTATGAAGCCAGCAGCGAAGTAAGAAATTCTATTGTTTATGCCACTATCATAGTAGTACTCGTATTCATCCCGTTGTTTTATTTACAAGGCATCGAAGGGAAAATATTTGCCCCGTTGGGTATAGCATATATCACTTCAATCATTGCTTCTTTGGCCGTATCACTTACCGTTACACCGGCTCTGTGCAGCTACCTGTTAGGTAAAAAAAGGCATCTTGACCATGTCAATCTTGCTTTTTGGAAAAGAAAAAAACACACTCACACATTTGAAGAGGCGGAGCAGGAAAAACCTCATGGCCGTACTATTGAAGAAGAAGCTTTGTATGCATCTTCTCACGATGACAGTACTTTTGTAAAGTTCTTAAAACGGCAGGACATCAAATTACTTAAAGTAGGATTAAAGCATCCTAAAATAGTAATTGGTATTGCAATCGCTATGATTGTAGCTTCCATGAGTATCATTCCTTTTTTTGGAACAGAATTTTTACCTCCGTTTAATGAAGGAAGTTTTACCATTAACCTTTCTTTGCCACCTGGTACTTCACTGGAGGAGGCCAATAAATCAGGTAGTATTGCTGAGCAGGAAATTTTAAAAGTACCGGGTGTACAACTTACTGCCCGCCGAACCGGCCGGGCCGAACTGGACGAACATGCAGAACCACCAAGTAATTCTGAAATAGAAGTTGCGTTAGAAGCCGATAAAATTGGTAACAGGGATAAAATACTTGCCCAGATAAGAGAAAGACTTTCTGTATTAAAAGGGGTAACGGTAAATATAGGGCAACCCATTTCTCACCGGCTTGACCATTTACTTTCCGGTGTACGGGCGCAAATAGCAATCAAAATCTTTGGAAATGATTTAGCTGATTTACGCAGTAATGCTGCAAAGTTAAAAGACATCATTAGTGCAGTTCCCGGCGCTGTGGATGTACAGGTTGAAAAGCAGGTATTAGTGCCACAGCTAAGTATAAAAATAGACCGGGCGGCTGTACAGCGATACGGATTGCAGGTAGGTAAAGTAGCCGAGGATATTGAAATATTTTACAACGGTAAAATAAGTACCCAGGTATTAGACGGACAGAAAACTTTTGATATTGTTTTGAGAACCTCAGACAGTGTAAGAAATAATCTTGACGAAATCGGAAATACACAAATCGCCACATCAGATGGTTCATTAATTCCTCTAAAACAAATTGCACAAATTGAAATGGAAAGCGGTGTTAATTCTGTGTACCACGAAAACACATTAAGACGAATCGTGGTTTCGGCCAATGTGCAGGGCCGTGACCTTGGCAGCACCGTAAAAGAAATGCAACAAAAGGTTAATGAACAATTACAACTGCCGCAGGGTTATTTCCTGCAATGGGGCGGCCAGTTTGAAAGCCAGCAATCCGCTTCAAAGCTTATTACTATTCTCAGCATTTTTTCTATTGCTGGTATCTTCCTTGTACTATACAGCCATTTCAAATCAAGCCGCATTACGCTGCAAATTATGCTTAACGTTCCACTGGCATTAATAGGAAGTGTTGTGGCCGTATTACTTACCGGCGGCGTCTTTTCTATTGCTACTATGGTCGGCTTTATTACACTTACAGGTATAGCATCGAGGAACGGTATTATGATGATAAGCCACTATATTCATTTGGTGCAACATGAAGGTGAAACTTTCAGTGATAAAATGATTATCCGTGGTTCACTCGAAAGATTAGTTCCGGTGTTGATGACTGCTTTAGTTGCAGCATTGGCACTAATACCGCTTACATTGGATGCCAGTGCACCGGGAAAAGAAATATTATATCCCGTTGCTACGGTTATACTCGGTGGTTTAATCAGCTCTACCCTGTTAGATATGATTGTAACACCTGTGGTATTTAAGCAGTTTGGCAAAAAAGCATTGGATAAATATATAGCTGAACAGAATAAAAAAGATATGGAATAACAGTGATACATGGGTAAGCCCCTTTTTAAAGGGGAAGTGTTGGTAAACAATATTGTCAACCTTTTAACTAAAAACAATGAAATACAGATTTTTCATTTTGTTTTTTACTGCAGCGATTATATCAGGCTGCAGTACAGCCTATAATTTATCGTATAATGATTACGACCAAACGGTGGATTTCAGCAAATACAAAACATTTTCCTGGATTCCCCATACTGATAATGATAATACTCCCTATCACAACCAGATTATTTTCAATAATACCATCAATTATTTTTCGCATGAACTGGCGGCAAGGGGTATGACTTTAGATAATGACAACCCGGATGTGCTGTTTGAACTCAAAGTAACAGAAAGTAAAAAAAGCAGGACTGAACAGGTACGTACAACTGTTCCTTCCTATAATTATAATAATGCCTATCAATATAGGGCTATTTCACCTCATAACCCCTATTACAATGTTAACCCAAGGGCTTATTATTATAACAGGCCATTAAATTATAATTATAACAGCTATACATACGGCTATACTACTAAAACAGTGGAATATACCCGGGGAGCTATAACTGTAAACGTTATAGACAGGAAGCAAAATAAATTTATTTATACTGCTACCGTAGAAGCGGATTTATACGACCCTTCCACTTTGCAAAGAGAATTGCATCCTGCAGTGCACACACTTTTGGAGAATTACCCTGTAAAGCCACCAGCAAAAAAAAGCAGAAGATGACGACGTTCAAGAAAATGAATTTGACTTAAAAACATAACATTTAAAACTTAAAATTATGAAACAGTTATTTGTATTTATCATGATGCTGTTATCTGCATCATTTTTGTACGCACAGGATATTATTACACTGCGTACCGGAGAAACTATCAATGCCAAGGTATCAGAAGTAGGTATTACTGAAGTAAGATACTTCAAGTCTTCTAATATTAATGGGCCGGTGTATGTTGCTGCCAAAGCTGATATTAGCCAGATTGTGTATGAAAATGGAAATAAGGACTTATTTAATTCCACCGGACAGCAGCCAACTACAGTAATTGTACAGCAACCTCAAACTGTTTATGCAGAACAGCCAATTCGCAGAAGAAACTTCTGGAACAACGGCTGGTGGTATCCTGTTGTCGTTAGTCATATTGACCTTGGGCATCATGGCGGATATTATTATGGTGGCCATCACGGAGGTCATGGCGGGCATCATTAAATATAAAACACGGGTCGGAGCCCTGCTTTGGTTTCCTTAGTTATAGTGAAACAGCTTCTGGAGCAGGGTTTCCGCACCCACCAATTAATAACACCATTTTAATCCAGGGTTTACTTTAAAATATAATTATCGTAGTGGGGAAAACTAAATTTATACCGGCGCTCAGGTTCAAATGGCTTACGCCTTTGTATGATTTTTTTGTTGGGATTACCATGCCCGAAAAAAAGATTAAAAAAGCGCTGATTTCGGATGCCAATATCGTTTCCGGTACAAAGCTGCTTGATTTTGGTTGTGGCACTGGCACATTAACTATCATGGCAAAACACTTTTCACCGGAAACTAAAGTTACAGGCGTAGATATTGATAGGGACATTTTGGACAAAGCAACTAAAAAGATAAAAAAGGAAAAGCTGGATATTTTTTTGCTTGATTATGATGGAAAACATTTGCCTTTTCAACGTAACGCTTTTGACAGGGTAATATCCTGCCTGGTTTTTCATCATCTTGATACAGATACAAAACAAAATATGCTGGCAGAAATATTCCGGGTTATGAGTAAAGACGGGCGGTTAATTATTGCCGACTTTGGCCGCTCCAAATCATGGGTTCAAAGAACGCTTTTTAATATAATCAGAGGTCTGGATGGGTTTAAATCAACAGATGCAAATGCCAGGGGATTATTACCTGAAATGATTTCGGATGCCGGTTTTGAAAATGTGGCTATCAAAAAGCGTTTCAAAACCATATTTGGAGAAGTACAAATAATCAGTTCGGAAAAAATATAAAAACAAATAAATAGCATCATGAAAAGGACATTTTATTTACTGCTTTTAATAATTACAACAGCGTTTTCTGTAACAGCACAGGAACAAAAGAAAGAAGAAGTTTGCTATAATCCCAATCTTGTAAAGGACACATCCAAAAAAAGCATTAAGTCAATGGCGTATGCGGTTGTTGATGGCGACAGCATAAAAATTAATTACCATTCACCCGGCGTTCGTAAAAGAATTATCTGGGGCGGCCTTGTTCCGTATGATGAAGTATGGGTAACAGGTGCACATGATGCCACTACATTAGAAATGCCACAGGCATTTGTTGTTAGTGGCAAAGAAATTCCTGCGGGAAAATATGCCATCTTCTCCATCCCCGGAAAAACGGAATGGACCTTAATCATCAATAAAAACTGGAAACAGCATCTTGCTACAGAGTATGATGAAAAAGAAGATGTGGTGAGAATAAAAGTGAAACCGAAAAAAGTGAATCATACAGAACGGCTGCAATATTTTATTGAAACAGGAAAAAGCAAAACTGGCAAAATTGCTGTAACATGGGAGAAGATAAGAGTGGAGTTTGATTTTAAACTTATAAAATAGTATTATCAATAAACCAATCCAACATGTTCAAAGACTTTCCCTCATTACACCCCCTGGCAGTACATTTCCCCATTGTACTTATTTTATTGGCAGCCGCTTTACAGGCCTTGCTGGTTTGGAAAGACCTGAAGCAGATAAAATGGGTTGCGCTTGTTATTATGGCCGGTGCTTTCTTTTCATCCCTTGCCGCCAGCACTGTCTTTCATGCAGAGCCATCGGCCGATGCGCCAAAAGCAGCATTGGAAATATTTGAGCAGCATGAAAAATATGCACAACTCACACTGTGGATGAGTGGCATTACTTTTTTGCTGAAAAGCATTGGTGTTTTTTTTAAAATCAACCGGCGTTCATTTGAAATTATAGTTCTGGTTGCCGCAATCATCGCAGCGGTTTTTCTTTCCATTGCAGGGCATCATGGGGCAAAGCTTACCCATGTGGCCGGTGTAGGGCCTATGGGTAAATATTTAATGAAAGGGCACGGTGCCGGCGGAGATATGGAAGGCATGGATATGAAAAATGATTCTGCCATGAACATGAATGACGAAATGCCCGGTATGAACAATATGGATAAAATGCCGGGAATGGATACTATGAAGATGGACTCATCCATGAACATGAAAGACATGGATAAGATGAAAGACATGAAGGATATGCCAGGCATGGACAAGATGAAAGACATGAAGAACATGAAAGATATGAAAGACATGAAGGGAATGAAAAATATGCCGGGTATGAAAGATATGGATAAGATGAAAGACATGAAGGATATGAAAATGGACTCTTCCATGAATATGAAAGATATGAAGGACATGAAAATGGATTCATCCATGAATATGAAAGACATGAATATGCCGGGCATGGGAAATATGAAAATGCCGGCAAAAAATAAAATGGATACATTGCGTTTTCCCGACAATAACCCTGCACGTAAAAAGAATGATAAGCAGAACAAACAATAAATGATAACAATATGAAGAAACTGCTTTTTTTTGTATTGATGGTACCGATTTGCAGTGTTGCACAAATGAAACATTCCATGCCGGGGGCAAAGGATAACGGTGTAAAAAAAATAACAGCGTATAATTTCCCCCTGAAGCCGGCTCAAACCGGAGCAGGAATAGTTTACCAGGGTAAAAAAGTAGAGTATGATTTATATGTAACCGATACAATGGTAAACTTTACCGGTAAACGTCGTCATGCTATTGCCATTAACGGGCAAATACCGGCCCCCATTCTTGAGTTTACCGAAGGGGATACTGCCATCATCCGTGTGCACAACCTGATGAAGATGGAAACCTCTATTCACTGGCATGGTATCTTATTGCCCAATAAAGAAGATGGCGTCCCCTACCTAACCACATCCCCTGTTGAACCCGGCGAAACTTATACCTTCACTTTTCCACTGATACATAGCGGCACTTACTGGTACCACTCACATACCATGGTGCAGGAGCAAAGCGGTTTGTATGGTTCTATTGTAATCCACCCAGCCCAACCAGAGCCACAATTGAAAGAATATGTTTTGTTATTATCAGACTGGACGGACGAAAACCCTCATCAGGTAATGCGCTACTTGAAACGTGGCGGAGAATGGTATGCCATTAAAAAAGGGGCATTACAAAGCTATGGCGAAGCCATTGCTGCCGGTTCATTTAAAGACAAATTAAAACAGGAATGGCAGCGTATGCCCGCCATGGATGTGTCAGATGTGTATTACAATAAATTTCTGATGAACGGGCAGGAAAAAATTTATTACAAAGATGCAAAGCCCGGCGAAGTAATAAGGCTACGCATCATCAACGGTTCCGCTTCCTCTTATTTTACACTGCAATATGGAATGAGTTATATGAGGCTGATTGCGGCGGATGGAATAAATGTTACTCCTGTTTCTGTAAGCAAATTAGAAATTGCTGTCGCAGAAACTTATGATGTTTTAATTACTGTACCCGAAAACGGCGCTGCCGAATTAAGAGCCACCTCATGGGATGTAGTAGGTTTTTCATCAGGTTATTTTGGAAACGGCACTATAATGAATGCACCCGATATTCCCCGGCTAAACTATTTTAAAATGATGCAGGAAATGGGCAGCATGAATATGAAAGGGATGGACATGGACGGCATGGACATGAAGAACATGGATATGAAAGAAATGAAAATGCAACCGGATACCATACCCACAAAAAAGGATATGGATATGGGGAACATGGATGGCATGAATATGCCTGCCCGTCCGTCAGGCGGGAACAATATGCAGGGAATGGATATGGGTATGCCCGGGGAGTTTAATTATAACATGCTGCGGGCACTGCACCCCACCACTTTGGATTCTACTTTGAAACCAAGAGAAATCAAATTAACGCTTACGGGAAATATGTTGCGATATGTGTGGTCATTTGATTTTAAAACTTTATCTGTTGCCGATAAAATCATTATACATAAAGGTGAACGGGTAAGATTTGTGTTGACCAACAATACTATGATGCGGCACCCATTGCATTTGCACGGCCATTTCTTTCGCTTCATCAACAGCCAGGGAGACTATTCGCCCCTGAAACATACGTTTGATATTAAACCAATGGAGACAGTTACCATTGAGTTTGAAGCCAACGAAGAGCAGGACTGGTTTTTTCATTGCCACATCCTTTATCACATGATGGCCGGCATGGCCCGTATTGTAAGCTATGAAGGAAGTGAGCAAAATGAATTTGCCAAAACCGGTTACAAAACACTGAAAAAGGAAGATAATATACTGTACCCCTGGTACGATTTATCTGTACACTCGCAGGGAGCATGGTTCAGTGGAAATATTTCAAATAACAGAATGGCCCTGGAATTTGAAGGCCGTGTAAACTGGAAAGGCAATTACGAAACAGAAACACATTTGCTGCGCTACTTAGACAAAAAACAGTACCTCGCTTTTTATATTGGCTATGATTACAGGAAAAACAAAACGCTTCCATTAGCAAACAAACCCAACTCAAAAGATAACCGGCGGGTTTTTGATGCAGGGTTTTATTATTTATTGCCTATGCTTATCCGTTCAGAATGGAGGATTGACCATACAGGTCGTTTAAGATTACAATTGGAAAGAAGAGATTTGCCCCTAAGTAATAATTTCTTTTTTGATTTCAGGGTAAATACTGATAAAGAATATAATGTAGCAGCTAGATATATGATTGCTAAATCATTTTCCATCAGCACAAATTATGACAGTGATTATAAATGGGGAATTGGATTAACATGGCACTATTGAAATGAGAATAAAAATATTTTATGAAACATAACCACCACAACGAGCAGCGGTATACTTGCCCAATGCATCCTGAAATTGTGAAGGACGAACCCGGCAATTGTCCCAAATGCGGAATGAATCTCGTCCCTGTTGATGCAAACGAGAAAGAACATTCCCAGTTGCAGCATCTGCATACAGACAATATAATAGAGGCCTCTTCTCATGAAGAGTATGTTGTTGAACGGCGAAATGCTCAAGGGTTCCAAAAGTATACTTGTCCCATGCACCCTCAAATCATACACGATGGTCCTGGTCAGTGCCCTCTGTGTGGTATGTCGCTTGTGCCAATTGCAAAACCTGTTATGCATGGTGGACATGAAGCTCATTCCTCCGGTATCGCAGATTTCAAAAAACGGTTTTATGTTGTGCTGATTCTTACGGTTCCTATCATGTTGCTTTCAGAAATGATTCAACATTGGCTGAATATTGACATCAGTTTCGCTGGCTCAAACTATGTGTTACTTATTTTATCCTCGGTTGTATTCTTTTATGGTGGCTGGCCATTTCTCAAAGGGTTAACCGGAGAAATGCGGGCAAAAAATCCCGGAATGATGACATTGGTCGCATTTGCTATTTCAATAGCCTATATCTATAGCCTAGCAATTGTACTGGGGTTAAAGGGCATGGATTTCTTTTGGGAATTAGCAACACTCATTCTTATCATGTTATTAGGGCACTGGATAGAAATGAAATCTGTAGCTGGTGCATCAAGGGAACTTGAATTACTGGTACAGTTAATGCCTGATGACGCTCATTTAATCAATGGTGATACAATAACTGAAGTAAAAACTGATTCACTGAAAGAAAATGATGTGATTCTTATCAAGCCAGGGGAGAAGGTTGCTGCCGATGGAATTATCATAGATGGGGAAAGTTACCTAAATGAGTCCATGCTTACAGGTGAATCGAAGCCTGTTGAAAAATCAAAGGGAGATAAAGTGATTGCAGGAGCTATCAACGGTAATGGAGCCATAAAAGTTGCCGTGTCACATGGTGTCAAAGATTCTTACTTATCGCAGGTCATAAAACTGGTTCAGGATGCACAACAATCAAAATCCAAAACTCAATTAATTGCAGACAGGGCAGCAAGATGGCTTACGCTGGTTGCGATTGTGGCAGGTATCACTACTTTTTTGGTTTGGTATTTATCGGGAAAAGATTTGGCCTTTTCCATTGAGCGTATGGTAACAGTAATTGTTATTTGCTGCCCCCATGCACTGGGATTAGCTGTTCCACTGGTAGTGGCAAAATCAACGGCACTATCAGCAAAACATGGGTTACTGATAAAAAACAGAACAGCCTTTGAAAATGCAAGAAAGATAACAACGTTGGTATTTGATAAAACCGGAACGCTGACAGTTGGTAAATTTGAAGTTTCTAAGATTGTTTCATTAACTGAAGGTCTTTCTGAACATGAATTATTAAAATATGCAGCTGCTTTGGAACAGAACTCAGAACATCCTATTGCCACAGGAATTATGCAGAAAGCAAAAATCTTAGCGATTCAAATTCCAGTTGTAGGCAACTTTAATGCCATTACAGGAAAGGGAGTCGAAGCAACTATAGAAGGTTACGATATAAAAATTGTGAGTCCTGGATATCTTAAAGAGTCGAATGTTAAATTACCCGAGGACTATATGACTGATGCTTCTGAAACCGTCGTATTTGTTTTGATAAATAATCAACTTTCCGGTTATATTGCTTTGTCAGATACTATTCGGCCAGAATCAGCAGAAGCTATCCGGGCTTTGGGTATTGACAATATAAAATCAGTATTACTTACAGGTGATAATAGAAGAGTGGCTGAAACAGTGGCCCGTAAGTTAGGTATGAATTTTTTCTTTGCTGAGGTGTTACCACATCAGAAACTAGAAAAAATTAAGGAATTACAGGAAGAAGGAGAGTTTGTTGCGATGACAGGGGACGGGATCAATGATGCCCCTGCCTTAGCACAGGCTAATATCGGTATTGCGGTTGGATCTGGTTCTGATATTGCAGCGGAAACAGCTGGAATTATATTGGTTAACAGCAATCCACAAGATATTGTTTCATTCATTCAGTTTGGCAAATCCACGTATAGAAAAATGATCCAAAATCTGATTTGGGCAACGGGTTATAATGTAGTTGCCTTACCATTGGCGGCGGGGGTACTCTATAAAATGGGAATCCTGTTAAGCCCTGCTGCCGGTGCCGTTTTAATGAGTGTGAGTACCGTTGTGGTGGCTATTAATGCAAGTCTTTTAAAAATAAAATAAACCAACAACCTATATTGTTTATGGCAAAAAGTAAACACTACTACATACGAAAAACACACCGCTGGCTTGGTGTTATTTTAGGCATTCAGTTTTTATTATGGACAATTGGGGGCCTATATTTCAGTTGGAGCAATATGGATGAAGTGCATGGTGACTTTCAAAAGAAAAATGCAACCCTTCTCTCTTCTGATATTTCTCTGGTTAGTCCTACAGTAGCGCTGGATACAATAAAAATGACTCATCGCATTGATTCAGTTATCTCCATTCAATTGATTGAAATTTTAGGCAAGCCTTTTTATCAGGTTCGTTGTATAAGTACCATTCAGAATGAAACAAATGATGAACATGGTATGCAGGTAATGAATCATCTCGCCGATGCAGAAACAGGTCGGATTCGTGGACCATTGACAAAGGAAGAAGCGGTTAATGTTGCTAAAATGAGATTTAATGGAGAACCCAAAGTAAAATCAGTTGAATACTTAACTGGCACAAGTGGTCATCATGAATATCGGGAAAGCCCTTTGCCTGCCTATGCCATTACCTTTGAACATCCATCAAAAACGACTGTTTATGTTGCCAGTGAATTAGGAACTATTCAAAAATTCAGGAATAATAAATGGAGAATATTTGATTTTCTGTGGATGATGCACACGATGGATTATGAAAGTAGGGATCATATCGGTAACTGGCTGCTTCGAATATTTTCCATTTTTGGATTGGTCACCGTAGTAAGTGGGTTTGCATTGTTCTTTGTCAGCTCAAAACGGGGGAGGCGAATTGCGAAATCGGAAAAAATAACCTAATCTTTCATCTTTTGCAACCATATTGCCATTTTAGGAGCCTGTTTCTACAAAAATTGCAATATATCCTGCTATTTTTGCTTCAATGAAATTTTTATTTTTCTTTTTAGGCTTTTCCCTGCTCTACCTGTCATGCCTTGCGTGTAGCGACAGCACGGAATGCAATGCAAAATCAGAATCAAAAATTTCAGCTTCCGCCAATCACCAGGCACATAATCATTCGAAAGAAGCGTGCACGCCTTTTTGCACCTGTTCATGCTGTGCAGCTACAGCCTTTTATCATCCTCTGAGTAAGGTACAGTTCGTAAAAATTATTTTTCGATCTGAAAAGGACCCCCTTGATGATGAAAATTTTAATTCAGAAGTTTCCTATTCTATCTGGCAGCCTCCCAAACTAACTGCTTAATTTTCTCTTATTTCAGTGCAGTTATCATGCGCTGGTTTCTACATTTTTATCATTTCGTTTACAATGTGGTTATGACTAATAAAAAAAGGTCAATTACCCGCAGTAAACCAGTTTACAGCAGGATCAAAGACCCTGTAAAGCCCTTGTGGATGAGGGTTATAAGAACTGGTACATTGATAGTGCTTGGCATTATAATGCTGATGGCGATAGTCGGAATTATAATTAAGTATTATCGTCTTGTTTCAAAACATTAAATAGAAATATGCTTAATAGAATCATTCAATTTTCCATTAAAAATAAATTGGTCATTGGCCTTTTTACACTCGCATTAATAATATGGGGTGTTTATTCGGCCAATAAATTGCCGATTGATGCCGTTCCTGATATTACAAATAATCAGGTACAGATAATTACGTTGAGTCCATCATTGGCGGCACAGGAAGTAGAACAACTTATTTCATTCCCGGTGGAACAAACTATGGCCACCATTCCGGAAGTGCAGGAAATCCGTTCCATATCCAGATTTGGATTATCCGTAGTTACTGTTGTATTTCATGATGATGCTAACATATATTGGGCTCGTCAACAAGTAGGTGAGCGGTTGATAGAAGCCCGCAACCAAATACCCAATAACATCGGCAATCCTGAGATGGCTCCTATTTCTACGGGATTAGGTGAAATTTATCAATATGTTTTACATGCTAAAAAAGGGTATGAAAATAAATATGACGCAATGTCACTTCGGACGATTCAGGACTGGATAGTCCGTCGTCAGTTGCTTGGGACACCCGGTATTGCTGATGTAAGCAGCTTTGGCGGTCTTTTAAAGCAATATGAAATTGCATTGAATACAGATAAACTTCGCAGTTATAATTTGTCGATAGCGGATGTATTTAATGCTCTTGAAAAGAATAATCAAAATACAGGTGGTTCTTATATTGATAAAAAACCAAATGCGTACTTTATCCGAACCGAGGGGTTTATTAAAACAACTACTGATATTGAAAAGATTGTAGTAAAACGTACTTCTGGTGGCGCACCGGTTTTGGTTAGAGATATAGCCACCGTACAGTTAGGCCATGCCACCCAATATGGCGCCCTTACCCGTAATACAGAAGGACAGGTAGTTGGGGGCATTGTAATGATGCTTAAAGGAGCAAACTCAAGTGAAGTAATAGGCAGCGTTAAGGAAAAGATAGTTCAGATACAAAAAAGCCTTCCTGAAGGTGTAGTAATAGAGCCCTTTCTTGACAGAAGTTCCCTTGTTGGCCGGGCTATAAATACGGTAAAGACCAACCTGATGGAAGGAGCATTGATCGTAATTTTTGTTTTAGTTATATTTCTGGGCAATATTCGTTCGGGTTTGATTGTGGCTTCTGTTATTCCGCTAGCCATGCTCTTTGCTATAGCCCTGATGAATATATTCGGGGTTTCTGGTAACCTGATGAGTTTGGGTGCTATCGACTTTGGATTGATAGTGGATGGGGCCGTAATTATTGTAGAAGCAACCATGCACCACCTCGGCTTGCGAAAGCAAAATACAAGGCTAACACAGGCAGAAATGGATACAGAAGTATTTGAGTCGGCTTCGAAAATTAGAAATAGTGCTGCTTTTGGTGAAATAATTATATTGATCGTTTATTTACCTATTCTGGCACTCGTAGGTATCGAAGGAAAAATGTTTGGCCCGATGGCGCAAACTGTATCTTTTGCCATTCTTGGGGCATTCTTACTGTCGCTTACGTATGTACCTATGATGAGCGCCTTAATTCTCAGTAAAAAAATCAGCCACAGGGAAAGCTTCTCCGATAAAATGATGAAGTTTTTCCAGCGGCTTTACACCCCATTAATACGTGGGGCACTTAAGATGAAATTACTGGTAGTGAGTATTGCTGTTGGTGTATTTATAATCAGCCTCATTATTTTCAAAACATTAGGAGGTGAATTTATTCCCACTTTAGAAGAAGGAGATTTCGCAGTAGAAACAAGGTTGCTGACAGGTAGTTCGTTAAGCCAGACAATTGATAAAATAACGCAGGCTTCGGATTTACTGATGAAAAAATTTCCTGAAGTAAAAGAAGTGATTGGAAAGATTGGTGCCTCTGAAATACCTACCGACCCTATGCCCATAGAAGCATGTGATATTACCATCCTTTTAAAAGATAAAAAGGAATGGACCAGTGCACATAACAGAGAAGAGTTGGCTGAAATGATGCAGAAAGAGCTGGAGAAAATACCCGGTGTTTCCTATGGGTTATCGCAGCCGATACAACTTCGGTTTAATGAATTGATTTCAGGTGTCCGCCAGGATGTTGGAATTAAAATATTTGGGGAAGATCTTGATGTGCTGGCCGACCTGGCGAAAAAAATTGGTGTGATTGTACCTACTGTAAAAGGTGCAGAAGATTTATATGTAGAACAAGTTACAGGGTTACCACAGATTGTGGTTAAACTAAACAGGGATAAGATTGCACAATTTGGTTTAAATGTAGAAGATATAAACCGTACCATCAGCGCTGCTTTTGCAGGTGAAGCCGCAGGTATTGTTTATGAAGGCGAGAAACGTTTTGATATGGTGGTAAGGTTAGAAAAAACAGGCCGCCAGAGTATTGATGATGTTAAAGGATTATTTATTGCTGCACCGGATGGCAACCAAGTTCCATTGGAGCAGGTAGCCGATGTCAATATGCAGTTAGGTCCTAACCAGATTCAACGTGAAGATGCCAAAAGAAGAATCATTGTTGGCTTTAATACAAGAGGCCGGGACATTTCATCAGTTGTAAAAGAAATCCAGGAAAAAATTGAGAAACAGGTAAAAATGCCTCCTGGATATTTTATTACTTATGGCGGGCAGTTTAAAAATCTTGAAGAGGCCAATAAACGATTATCAGTGGCGGTACCTGTCGCATTAGCGCTGATACTTTTATTGCTCTATTTCACCTTTGGTTCAATTAAATATTCCTTACTCATATTTACAGCTATACCGATGAGTGCTATTGGCGGTGTATTCGCCTTATGGTTAAGGGGAATGCCATTTAGTATTTCGGCTGGTGTTGGTTTTATTGCGCTATTTGGTGTGGCGGTATTAAATGGTATTGTATTAATCAGTGAATTTAACCGGTTAAAAAAGGAAGGTATGACAGATATAAATGCAATCATCTTAAAGGGAACTTCTATAAGGTTGCGACCGGTATTAATGACTGCGACGGTTGCTTCATTAGGCTTTTTGCCAATGGCATTGTCAACAGGTTCCGGAGCAGAAGTGCAAAAGCCGTTAGCAACGGTTGTAATCGGAGGATTGATTACGGCCACATTTCTTACGTTGGTGGTTTTACCAGTATTATATACATGGTTTGAGAAGATAAAACCAAAAATGATGAAGTCTGATGTGGTGAAAGGGGTGGCTTCATTACTCATCCTGTTTTTAACCTCATCATTTGCTGCAAATGCACAACAGCCAAAAATAGTTATCAATCTTAGTGATGCTGTTGCATCAGCTATGAAGAATAATCCTTTGGTTAAAGTAGGAACGCTGGATATAAGTTACCAGCAGCAGTTGAAAAAGACAGTAAAAGATTATGGCAAAACAAATTTCGGTGTAACGTTTGGTCAGTATAATAGTCGCATTGCTTATGATAATAATTTCAGCATTAATCAGGGCATACTGAATCCAGGGTACTTTAAAAGTCTCATAAAGCTATCCGAATCAAATATCAAAAGTAGTGAACTGCAATTGAGAATTTATCAAACTGAACTTGCAGCGAACACAAAAATATCGTATTACCAGTTAATCTTTTGGATGGAGGAAATAAGATTGCTGAAAGAACTACTATCCATTTACGAAAATATACTGAAATCTTCGGCATTGCGATACAAAACAGGAGAAACCAATGCATTAGAAAATTATAATGCTGAAAGCAAGGTAAATGAGATAAAAGCGCAATTGCGAAGTGCAGAAGAGGATTACCGCATTGAGTTAAACCGCCTGAAAGTGTTCACCGCAGATTCTTCTGTTACTTCAATTACCGACACATTACTTGTTGAAAAGCGGATACAGGTCAATTTTGATACCGCTGCCATTGCAGCAAACCCCACACTTGCATTTATTAAACAGCAGATTGATATTGCAAACAAAGAGAAAGCTGTTGAGCAGTCAAGATTAAGACCAGATTTCTCAGTAGGCTATTTTAACCAGTCTTTAGTAGGATATCAAACTGTGAATGGAGTTGATAAATATTATGGTGTTGGCAATCGTTTTCAAGGAGTTAATTTAGGTATCAGTATTCCCATATTTGCCAGGGCGCAAAAAGAAAAAGTAAAAGCAGCAGAAGTAAACCGGGTGCGCCGTGAAGCAGAACTGACCAATTATCAATTCACCCTGCAAGGTGAATTAACAACACTGTTTGGAGAATTGCAAAAACAAAAAGTTCAAATAAACTATTACCGAAATACAGCTTTGCCGCAGGCCAATCTCATCATTACGCAGGCACAAAGAGCTTTTACTGCCGGCGAAATCGGTTATTATGAATTGACACAATCACTCAATAATGCCGTTGTTGTAAAACAGGGATATACCAAACTTTTAAATCAATATAATCAAACCGTCATTGCTATCGAATTTATCGGTGGCATCAATTAATCAGAACGGGGTAAAATAAAATTAATATGAAACAGAAATTTTTGAATTCACTTATTATACTTACAGCGGCTACTATATGGCTTTCATCCTGTTCTTCCAAAGGAAATACAGAAGCAGCCCCGATTGAAGTAACGAAAACTGAAGAAGCAGATATTGTGGGCTTGTCGGAAGACCAGTTTAAAACAGTCGACATTCAGTATGGTGTTGTAGAAGAAAAAAAACTCAGCAGCGTTATCAAGGCAACAGGAGTACTGGATGTTCCTCCGCAACAGCTATTAACCGTTTCTTCTCCCTATGGAGGCACATTAAAAAATACCGATTTACTGCAGGGGAAGCCCGTGGTAAAAGGTGAAGTTATCGCCGTACTCGAGAATCCTGAGTTTATCCAGCTTCAGCAGGATTATCTGGATTATAAAAGTCAGTTGATTTACCTGAAAGAAGAATTGGAAAGACAACAAGAGTTGGCAAAAGAAAATGTAAATGCAAAAAAAACCTTGCAAAAAGCCAGCAGCGAGTATAACAGTATGACGGCAAGAGTACAGGGATTAAAAGCAAAACTGGGGCTTATCAATATCAATCCTGAGAAAATCAACCCGGAAAACATTTCAGGCAGGGCAAATATTTATGCTCCTATATCGGGCTATGTTACTAAAGTATTGGTGAATATCGGGAAGTTTGTAAACGCTAACCAGGAACTATTTGAAATTGTAGATACCCGTCACCTTCATGCAGAACTGATCATTTTTGAAAAGGATGTTCCGAAATTAAAGATTGGTCAGAAAATCCGTTTTTTATTGAATAATGAAACAAAGGAGCGGTTTGCAGATGTGCATTTAATTGGTCGTGAAATCAGCGCTGAAAGAACGGTTAGGGTTCATGGACATCTGTCGCAGGAGGATAATAACTTGTTGCCAGGGATGTATTTAAAGGGAATTGTAGAAACAGGTATTGCTACCACTACTGCGCTGCCTGATAAAGCGATCGTTCAATCAGCAGGAAAATCTTACATTTTTATAGTAGCAAATGAAAAGAATAGTGAAAAGAAACCTGCCGATGGGAAAAATGAAATTGCTACAGAAAAGCATATTTTGTTTAAAAGAATTGAAGTGACGACTGGCGTTTCAGAAAATGGTTATACCGAAGTAATTTTACCAAATGGATTTAACAGAAAAGTTAGCGTGATAATAAACGGAGCTTATGATTTATTGTCGAAGATGAACAATGTAGAGGAAGAAGAATAAAAATTGGATGGGTCGGAGTCCTGTTTTGTTTGCCCCGGTTTAAAAATGAGAAACCGCGAAAGGCAGGGCTTCTGTACCCCAACATTTTAAAAATACACCGGTGAATATCTCAATGACAAGTTTATCCACTACCATAGAGATTAATTTGAAACAGATGATTGGTGATAGAAATGTTCCTGTCGAAGAATCCTAAATACTTATTATGTTATGTAAATATTGAAAAATGGAAGTTCGATTTGAATTAATCATTGTTGGGAAACTGATCGTTTCATTTCTGTTGGGAGCTTTTATTGGCTTTGACAGAGAGACACATGCCCGGGATGCCGGTATAAGAACTTATGCGGCTGTATGTATCGGAGCTACTTTATTTACTGCTGTTGCAGCTCATCTTGTCAGTGATGCTGCTGCTGCTTCCCGGGTAATAGCCAATATTGTTACAGGTGTAGGCTTTCTTGGAGCTGGTATTATTTATCGGAACGACAGTGCCGGAACATCTCATGGCCTTACAACAGCAGCCACGGTTTGGTGTACTGCCGCAGTTGGTGTGGCAGTAGGCCTCAGCATGTTTATCATTGCTATTGTTGGGACAGTTACCTTATATTTATTGCTTTCACTACATCACCAGCATTGGTATGTAAAATGGAAAAATAAAATGATAAACACGCATAACGAAAAACACAAAACTGATTAATTGTTTAAAATAAAATTGTATAATAGGAGTATTGTAACATGTATAGTATAATAACAGGTACCATATTATTAGGAATTATTCATGCCCTTATCCCCAACCACTGGTTACCATTAGTGGCTATTGCAAGGTCGGAAAAATGGGAAAAGTATGAATTAATACTTGTGACATCTATCACTGCCTCTGCTCATGTAATGGGTACTGTTATTCTTGGGATTGCTCTCGGAATGGTGGGTTCAAAGCTAGCACATCAATATGAAGGATATGTGCATGTAATTGCCCCAGTCTTATTAATCATATTCGGGTTGATATATTTTACAGTTAATCGACCTCATCATCATTCTGCAAATAAAAACGTGCAGCACTATAAAAAGTCAAAAACTAAATGGGTACTAATTTTTGCGGCCACTATGTTTTTATCCCCCTGCCTAGAAGTGGAAAGTCTTTTCCTGACAGCCGGTGCCTATGGCTTGGATGGCATTTTATTGATAGCGCTTGTATATGCAGTAATCAGCATTGCCGGAATCATCACACTCGTGATACTTGCATTTAAAGGAGTTCAAATGATGAATTCACAATTTATTGAGCACAACGAAAAACGAATTACAGGTATAGTTTTAATTATTGTAGGTATTGTTACATTTTTTTTACACTAAATAAATGAAGGTTTATGGAACACAAAAGCGATGACATAAAAAATGCAACTCAAGATGATTGTTGCAGTACAGACGAAAGAGCGAATGCCGCAAAGGTTGTTCCGTTGCATTCGGCTAATGATGGTCATAATTACGGAAATGATGATAAAGATGAACCCGGATGGAAAACCAATTGGGATTTACTATTGTCATTGTTCATATTAATAGTGTTGCTTGTACTGGAGTATGGCTTCAGAATTGAGCTGCCTAAAATTCCATCTTTGATAATAAACATAGTTGCCTATTTATTGGCTGGCCGGAAAGTGTTAGATCTTGCTTTCAGAAAATCAAAGCGAGGTGATTTCTTTAATGAGTTTGTATTGATGAGTGTGGCCACCATTGGTGCATTTGTGATTGGAGAATATGAAGAAGGTGTGGCAGTAATGGTATTTTATCAAATCGGGGAATGGTTCCAGGATGCTGCAGTCAACAATGCAAAACGAAGTATTAAAGCCCTGCTTGATGTGAGGCCTGATGAAGTAACAGTGATCCGAAATAATGCACCGCTTGTTGCCGATCCTTCCATTATTGAGTTAAACGAAACCATCTTAATAAAGCCAGGTGAAAAAGTAGCTTTGGATGGGGAATTAATTTCTGAAAATGCTTCATTTAATACAGCAGCTTTAACCGGGGAAAGTAAACCAGATGTAAAATATAAAGGAGAAACCATTCTTGCGGGCATGATTAATTTAAATACAGTAGCAGAAATCAAAGTGACAGCGCTGTTTAGGGATAGCAAACTGAGTAAGATTTTAGAAATGGTGCAAGATGCTACTGCAAGAAAATCACAGACGCAACTATTTATTTCGAGATTTGCCAAAATCTACACACCAATCGTTTTCTTTCTTGCTGTTGCAGTTTGTTTTGTCCCTTACTTTTTTGTGGGAGATTATAATTTTCAGACATGGTTTTACCGAGCACTGGTATTCTTAGTAATCAGTTGTCCCTGTGCATTGGTTGTATCTATTCCGTTAGGCTATTTTGGAGGTATTGGCCTGGCATCCAGAAATGGTATTTTGTTCAAAGGTGGAAACTTCCTAGATGTAATGACAAAAGTAAATGCGGTGGTAATGGACAAAACCGGAACGCTGACGAAGGGAGTTTTTAAAGTGCAGCAAGTGGCTCCGTTAAATATGGATGAGAAAGAATTAGTGAAATTAATAGCCGCTTTAGAAAAGAACTCCACCCACCCCATTGCAAAGGCAGTAACCGAATACGCCGGTGATATTGTGAATGGTATTAAAGTGGATGGAGTGGAAGAAATCTCAGGTCATGGTTTAAAAGGGAACGTTGACGGAAAAGAAATGCTCGCCGGAAATGTTAAACTGCTGAAGAAATTTAATATATCTTATCCATCTGAGATAGAAAAGATAGTTGACACCATAGTTGTAACGGCCATCAATAATCAGTATGCTGGTTACATTACTATTGCCGATGAAATAAAAGACGATGCAGTACAGGCAATAAAGGACATGCACAGCCTGAATATTAAAACGGTGATGCTCTCCGGTGATAAGCAATCTGTAGTTGATGAAGTGGCAAAGAAGATTGGTATTGATGAGGCATACGGTGATTTACTGCCGGAGGGTAAAGTTGAGAAAGTGCAGAAACTGAAGGATGAAGGCAGGCATATTGCTTTTGTTGGTGATGGTGTAAATGATGCACCGGTAGTTGCATTGGCAGATGCCGGTATAGCAATGGGTGGTTTAGGTAGTGATGCTACTATTGAAACAGCGGATGTGGTAATTCAAAACGATCAGCCACATAAGATAGTTTCGGCTATTAAGATAGGCAAGATCACCCGGAGCATTGTTTGGCAGAATATCATTCTGGCAATGACAGTGAAAGTGTTTGTATTGATTTTGGGAGCTGGCGGTGTAGCTACTTTATGGGAAGCGGTGATTGCTGATGTGGGAGTGGCTTTGCTGGCAATATTGAATGCGGTGAGGATACAAAGGATTAAGGTATAGCCTAAAAACCGGCTGCGTTCTATTTTCTTACTTTTGCACTTATGAAGGAGTTGTTTATATCACTTTTTATTATAGCTATTACTTTGAGTGCACAGGCGCAATCTCAACCCGATACGATAAAGCACAAGGAGTTGAAAGAAGTCACCATCCGGGCATGGCAGCGTAGGGATATTACCCGTCTGCCCGAGGAGCAAAATGGCTTTTTGAATACCGGAAAGAAAAACGAAGTAGTGAACCTTGCCGGAACAAACGCTAATATCGCCATAAAAACAGGCCGACAACTATTTGCTAAAATACCTGGGGTATTTGTGTATGATATGGATGGCAGCGGTAATCAGCTTAACATTTCTACCCGTGGTCTTGATCCACACCGCAGTTGGGAATATAATATTCGGCAAAATGGTATTCTCCTAAATTCAGATATGTATGGATACCCTGCAAGTCACTACAGTGCGCCAATGGAAAGTTATAAAAGGGTTGAGTTAGTCAGGGGAACAGGCTCGCTGCAATATGGTGCACAGTTTGGGGGGATGATAAACTACATCATCAAAAAACCTGATACTTCAAAAGTGTTTTCTTTAGAGAGTATTAATACAGCCGGTTCATTTAATTTGCTCACTACTTATAACGCCATTAGCGGCACTTATAAAAAGTTCTCCTATTACACCTATTATTACAAGCGTCATTCCAATGGTTACAGGGAAAATAGCCAGTCTGATGCTACTGCACAGTTCCTACAGCTGAATTATCAATTTACCGCTAACCTTTCCCTGAAAGCGGAGGTTGGTCGTTCCAAATATCTCTATCATATTCCGGGGCCACTGAATGATAGTATGTTCAATGCAAACCCTACAATGAGTACCAGAGGCAGAAACTATTTCAGTCCTGATATTTATGTGCCGTCACTTGCGCTCAATTGGAAATTATCAGAACATACAAAAGTAAATATTACTGCATCTGGTGTATTTGGCAGCAGGAACAGCGTATTATTTGATGCATTTGCCGATGTTCCAGATTCAATTAACAGAACAACTGGCTTGTACAGAAACAGACAGGTAGATATTGATAATTTTAACAGCAAAACGATTGAACTTAGACTACTACATCAATACCGCATTGGAAAATTAGAAAGTAAGCTGGCAACCGGCTTTGTTTATATGAATAATGACTTACACCGTCGCCAGTTGGGTAAAGGGACTACAGGAACAGATTATGATTTATCATTGGTTGAGCCCGGGTTTGGAAGGGATCTTCATTTCAAAACAAATAATATTGCTTTGTTTGCTGAAAATGTTTTCCAGATTAATCATCGTTGGACAATCTCTCCCGGTGTACGATTTGAAAACGGTAATTCTAAAATGAGCGGCATCATAAAATATTATACCGTAAACCCGTTGCCGACGACTATTAACCACAATTTTATATTATTAGGGATAAGCTCTCAATATCTGCTCGACAAAGAAAATACTTTATATGGTGGTATTTCACAGGCTTACCGTCCTGTTATATTCAAAGATATTGTTCCGGCATCTACTTACGAGCAAATAGATAAAAATCTGGAAGACGCCTTTGGGTATAATGCAGAATTGGGTATCAGAGGTAAAATATTAAAGCATCTGCAATACGATGTGAGTTTATTCAGGATTGATTATAAAAACCGGCTTGGCACTTTGGTATTGCAGGATAATACAGGGCAGCCATACACATATAAAACAAATATCGGCAATAGCCGCACCAATGGTATTGAATTATTCGTACAGTATAAATTTCCCATCACCAACCAATTATTTGCGGGGTTGTTTACATCCACCGCCTACATGGATGCAAAATACACGAAAGGGCAAGTATCAACAGGTACGGTCAATAAATCAATAGAGGGAAATAATGTAGAAGCAGTTCCCGAATGGATAAGCAGAAACGGGTTGGATATTTTGTACAAAGGATTTAGCTGTACAATTCTTTATAATTACACCTCCTCTACATTTTCTGACGCTTTAAATACCATAACTCCACCTTCCAGTGGTGCAAAGGGTTTTACACCTGCTTATTCAATATGGGATTTTAATGCTTCCTTACGCACAAATTCATTTTTTTCAATCAGAGCAGGGATAAATAACATTTTTGACAAACAATATTTTACTAAACGACCTACTTTTTATCCTGGACCAGGAATTTGGCCAAGCGATGGCAGGAATATTTATGTGACTTTTGGTATAAAAATATAAATTACAAGCAAGGTCTGACGCTGCTAGCTCAACAGCCGGGCTCATTTTAGATGTGGGAGTGGCTTTACTGGCGATATTGAATGCGATGAGGATACAGAGAATAACATTTTAAAGCTTTTTAAAATGTTATTTAATACATTTTGTGCTTGAGGGTATTACTGCAAATCAATAAACACTTTGATATAATAATAGCAGACAAAAAGTAATGCAAGTCCACTTACTATTTGAATGCTTCTTCTAAGCCATGTAAGTTGGGCAAACTTTGTTACTGCACCTGCAAATAAACTTACCAAAAGAAAAGGTAATCCTCTTCCAATACCAAAACATAAGGCAAGTATAAAACCAAACAATGGGTTTGCAGTTGCCGCAGCAACTGAAAGAAGTAATAACAAGGGAGCGGCAGACGTTCCTAAACTAAATATCAATCCATAAACAAAAGAGCCGCCAACACCAGGACGGCGTATCGCAGCTAATTTTGATACGGTAAGGCGGGGTCCATAAAAGGCAACTACAGCAGCTATTGCAGATAATAATGCCATTGATAAAGCCCAATACTGACCAAATGTTTCGGTAAAGAATACACCTAATCTTCCTGCTAAAGCGCCTAATACCGAGAGACAAACCACGATACCACAAAAAAAGCCCAGTGCTATCATGAAACCCCGGTTCGTTTTATTTTCTGTATTGCTGCTGACAAGCCCTGCAATTCCAAGCCCAACAGGTAGAGTGCAGGGGCATACACCAGTGGTGATAATTCCTGCACCGGCAGCAATCAATAAGCTGTATAAATTACCATTAGCCAGTGCCTGGCTAAACTGTTGTACAAATTGCTCTAAATTCATTGTTTTACTTCTTGTGGCTTGCCTGCTTCAAAACCTTTATCGGTTACTGCTTTTTGTACTTGTTCTATTTTTACTTTCTTTGGGTCAAAAGTGAACACTGCAAATTTTTTTTCAAGATTTACTTCTACATCGGTAACTCCATCCACCGACTTGATAGTTTTCTTTACATTTGATTGACAGGCACTGCAGACCATACCATTAACCGGCATCTTTACAGTTTGCAACACCACTTGGTTTGTTTGCTCTTTTGAGGTTAATTTTTCCTCTTTCTTTTGTTGTTGAGCACAGGAGGTAATTGCTAAAGCAATAACCATAATACAGGACATTGATACTTTCATAAGCAATGATTTCATCGTTAACATAGATTGTTTATTTATGAATGACTTTTTGATAATACAATTATAATTCAACTGCGTTAAATCCTTCTTTTTCCAAAACTCTTTTTAATTCATCCTGCTTTATCTTTTCAGGATAATAGGTTACATGTACTTGTTTCTGAATTACTTTAGGCTTCACAGATTTTACCCCAGGCAAAGCAGTAAGTGCAGTTGTTATCTTTTCTGCACACCCTTCACAAACCATATTAGAAACTTTAAAACTTGTTTCCGTCAGTGTATTGGATGTTTCTAAAAAAACACTTTCAAGTTTCAATGTTCTTATACGAAGCGTATTAATTAAAATAGCAAAAATACTAACAATCATTACCACGATAGCAAGCATAGGAGTTATCAAACCAAATGTTGCAAGCAACATTCCAACGATATTAAATAATACCGCTACAATAACATTTCCTGTCATAGTCTTATAGCTTGCCTTACCCAAGATAACAGCATTTAAAACATCTATCAACCTGTCACCTATTAAGATAACACCAGCAGCTTCTATGGCAACATCAGTTCCTGCACCAATGGCAATACCTACATCAGATTGAGCCAAAGCAGGAGCATCATTTATACCATCACCAACCATTGCAACCTTATAACCTTTCTTTTGTAATGCTTCAATTGCAATAGCTTTTTCACCGGGTAATAATTCAGCTTGTACTTCATCAATTCCCAATCTCTTTGCAATTGGTTCTGCTACTTGTTTGGCATCACCGGTAAGCATCACGGTTCTCATACCCCTTTGTTTCATCTTTGCAATTACCTGTTCACCTGTAGGGCGTGGAGTATCTTGTAACGCAATAACACCAATAACAATATTACCCTTACAAATAAGTACAGCAGTCTTTCCCTCACTACCTAAAGCCAGTATTGAATTTCTTACTTCATTTGAAACATCCAGGCCGCTTTGTTCTATAAAAGAAGGTTTGCCAGCCAATACAGTTTCACCGTTTATATTACCTATTACACCCTTACCAGGGATAGCTTTAAAATTATTGATTGATAATTTTGGCGAACCTTCTTTTGATGCAAAGAAAGTAATCGCTTGTCCTATCGGATGTTCAGATTTACTTTCTAAGGCTTCAGCGATGGATAACAATTCAATACTATCACCATTAAAAGCATGAACATCTGTAACAGTAGGTTTGCCATAAGTAAGTGTACCCGTTTTATCAAACACAATAGTATCTACTCTCGACAATCCGTAAAACACTTCACTTGCTTTTACTAACAGACCAATTGAAATCCCTTTACCCCCGGCAATAGCAGCGAGCATTGGTGTAGTTATTCCCAATGCACAAGGATAACCCATAATTATTGTTGTGAGCAACACAAGTGTTGCTTGTATGTAATTACCAGTAACAAGACCCCACACAACAAAAGCAATCGCAGCAACAATAAATACAACAGGTCCGTAATAGTTCATTAGCTTATCTGCCAAAAGTTCAACCGGAGGTTTCTTTTCAGCAATACGGCTCATTAAGCTAACAATCTGACTTAGGAAACTATCCTGACCAATTTTAGAAACTTTTATTTGTAAAGCCCCATCAAGATTTAATGTGCCGCCAATAACATTGGAACCAGCCTCTTTTATAGCAGGTGTGCTTTCACCTGTAAAACTTGCTTCGTCAACACTTGCACCACCATTCAATACCACACCATCCAGAGGAATACGTTCACCCGGTCTAACCTCAACAACTTCACCTACAATTACTTCTTTAGTAAGGACATCAACAAATTGTTCACCTCTCATCACCCTTGCTTTTGCAGGTTGAAGATTAATAAGTTTACGTACTGCATCAGATGCTTTTTTACGGGTATCTAATTTAAAATAACCAAAGAATAAATGAAGGGACATTAACCATGCAGCAACAGGCAAAAAATTTGGTAAGGCAGGATTATAAATTGATATAGCACCAACGATAAAAGAACCCCAGGCACCGGCGGACAACAGCACATTCGCATTAATTACTCTTTGCCTTACCGCCATAATGGTTTTACGGAGTATTGGGTATCCTACCCAAAACAAAACAAAGGCAGCAACAGCTAAACTGAAATAACCCCTATACTGTTGCGGCAGATTAAATACATTCAACGGGTCAACAAGCAAATCAATTATGGAAGCTACCATTCCGATAGTGCCACGTTTCTTTATCAGGCTGAATAGTTCTTCATCAGTTTTATATTGCTGCACCTCCGTTGAAGAAACAGCATAACCTAATTTTTCAACAGCTTCAGCCAATTGTTCACGGTTCATTTTAGCCGTATCAGCCTCAACCAATACAATACCATGAACAAGATTAACCATTACACTATTAATTGCAGGATACCTTTTCAATGCCTTTTCAACACTCATTGTGCAGAACGAACACATCAATCCTGAAACCTTCATTTGAACACTTTCTGTTGCCATAACAATTATCTAAAGAGTAAAAAATATTAAAGAAGCTAATCTATCATCACAGCATTTATGCCGCCTGGCCTATCCCTGCTTTTTTCAACTCATCAACGGAAAGTCCTTTGTTCTGACAGCAAGGCAGCAGTTTACCATCTACCGCAATTGCGGGCAATGCTTTTATTCCATAAGCCTTTACTTTTTCCAGGCATTCTTTTGTATCACAAGGTTGTGCAACATTGTAAATAACTACCTCACAAGAACTGCAAGCCATCGCTTTTACCATTTCTAAAACTGGTTCACAAACGGTACAACCGGCAGTAAACAATTCAATTCTTCTTTTCGTTACGTTTTCCATTTTATATATTTTTTTATTGAAGTACAAATATCAGGTGGCAGGTGGGGTGTCCTCCAAATCTTTATTCAAATTATTTTTATTATGCTTTTCCAGACGTTTATCTATCGCATTCACTTCTTTGATTTGAGTGGTCAACTGGTCAAATTCAAGCATGGGAAACTGTTCTTTCATGTATTCTATTTTTTCCGCATCCTGGCAATTACCCGGGCAAGCATTCATTACCTGAACAAGCTTTAAAGCAAGGCTTTTCCTGAAAACCTCATCCATCAATAAGTAATGAGCTTTTTGCAGTCCCTGGTCAGCAGCCTTAAATTGATTAAGAATTTGGTCTGGTTCTTTCTCCTCTTCAATCATTTTAATAATACCTTCTATCTGTCCTTTTATGGTAGAAAGCCTTTTTACCAGGTCTCCGGTTAATTCTTTAAGTAACATAATGTAAAATTTATGAGTAAAAGCGAATGTAAACTACATAGGGGGTGTCCCCAATCCTTAATTTTATTTTTTTTAATTAATTCTTTAATTACCAGCATTAATATCTCTTTTACAGCATTCTGTCAACAGATTTGCATTCTATACATCTGTATTCTGTGTGGCAAAGTTAAAATATCCTGAATGCTATTTAAGCATTTGCTTAAATAATTATTTTACCTATCTTTGGCTCATGGATAATAATACTTGTATCAGGCTCTTTGCCGACCATGAGCAAATAAAAAATTGTAAAGGCAAGTTGAAGACTGCTCAAAAGTCTTTTGCAAGCCTGTCTAATATATTGGCTTTAGCAGGCAATGAAGTAAGGCTTAAAATTATTTATCTGTTGGAAGAAGAAAAAGAATTGTGCCCCTGCGACCTTGCTGATATTCTGGGCATGAGTATTCCGGCTGTATCACAGCATCTAAGAAAGTTGAAGGATGGAAATATTGTTGAAACCCGGAAAGAAGGACAAACAATATATTATTCATTGACACAGGAAAACTTAAAGATATTAAAGCCATTCTTCAAACATATTAATGTACAAACGCAAAAACTGGAAACAGTATGATCAGTATAAAATCAACCGGCACATTTACCGGCGCAGGTGTTCTTACTGCTATCGCAGCTTCGCTTTGTTGTATTACTCCTGTTATTGCATTACTTGCCGGGAGTAGCAGCATTGCAGCAAACTTTTCATGGATAGAGCCAGCAAGACCTTACTTGATAGGTTTATCAGTTGCGGTATTAGCATTTGCATGGTATCTTAAATTAAAACCAGTCAAAACAAACGATATGGATTGTAATTGCGAAACAACGAAGAAGGCTTCTTTCCTTCAGTCCAAAACTTTTTTGGGAATAGTAACTGTATTCGCTATTCTGATGATGACTTTTCCATTGTATGCAAAAGTGTTTTATACAAAGCCAAAAGTACAGGCAACACTTGCCGTGGTTGATAACAAACAACAGGTAAAGTTCACCATACAAGGCATGACCTGTGCGGGTTGTGAAGAGCATGTAAACAACGAACTGTCTAAAGTAAACGGAGTAGTAGCTTATAAAACTTCTTATGCCACCCGGAGCAGCTTAGTCACTTTTGATAAATCAAAAGTTGATGTAAAAACAATTGAAACTGCAATTAATAAAACAGGGTACAAAGTAAAAAGCTATGATTTTATGAGTGCAAATAATACAGGAGTTTCATTCTATGAAGCTCCATTAGTTTGTCATGCAGCACCGTCAATCGGCTGCGGCAGTAAAGCAAAGTTTCTGTTGGTTGATCTGGAGAAGTATAATGAAGCAGTAGAAGGAGCATGGTTAAATAAAACGGGAACAGTTGTAGCAATAAAATGGAATACTAAAACCGAAGCTGATAAAAAGACAGAAATTATTAAAACGGTTAGCAGCAATCACAAGATTGAGATTACCACATTAGCCCAAACAGAAGCAGCTGATTATGCTAAAACCTTTCCAAGTAGCAGTGAGTGGTTCAAAGGCAAAGAGGTTGATAAATTAAGTAAAGAAGAAGCAGGTATCATTGCGCAGAACACTATTGCCAGTTACAAAGAAAAGAAGTTGATAAAGCCGTCATTTGAAAAGCAGTTCCAGGCGGATATTGAAAAGATTTATGCTGACCTGTTTCTTTCAATTTCCTCTTACAAGGATTTAACAACAGAAGCATATAATAAAGTGGAGAACCAGATACAACAAGCCGGGGAAAAATATGTAGGTAAAGGCAAAATGCCTCATGTAGAACTTTGTATTGCATCTGAAGAAAGTTGTGAGAAAGATAAATCATGTTCACCAGGAAGCGGTAAACCTTGCTGCGATAAAAATTAATAAAGAATGGAAAGCACACTAACACTACAATCTACAATTACTTGCCCCAAATGCGGTTTTCAAAAAGAAGAAACAATGCCAACAGATGCTTGTCAATACTTTTATAAGTGTACAAACTGCGAAACAATATTAAAACCAAAACAGGGAGATTGTTGTGTATTTTGCAGTTATGGTACTGTAGCTTGTCCACCGATACAGATGAATAAATCTTGTTGTAAATAACGCTTATTTGTAGTCGCAATCTACTTTCCCATAAAGACAATCAACAATGTCACTAGCCCTTCGCTGATTATTGACAATCCATTTGAAAAATAAATTACACTGCAAGATAACACCGGCACATATCCAAAACTTTGCAACATAGGCCCTACATCCCTGTAAGGTTCAAAAAATTGATTAACTTACACCAGAAATGAAAATCTTTGGTTTCATATTCGCCTTTTACATTCTTTTCCTGTCAGTGTTGTCAGGATTAAAAGGTATGACTAACCTTACAGGTACAAAAACAGAGGCCTGCTCTTGTGGCAGCTCATGTGAACCTATTGAGAAAGATCAATCCGGTAAACAATCAGAAAAGAAAGAGGATAACGATAATTCAGCCTGCAACCCTTTCCAGATTTGCAAAAACTGTATTGCTTTCACCGGTGATTTTGCTTTTCAAAGCTTCACCACAATAATATTATTTGCCAAACCACAGGCAGACAATAAAGAAAAAGTTCCCTCTCAGATTACACTTGATTTTTGGCAGCCGCCTAAGATAGCATGACACCTTCTTCAGGTTTATTATTCATAATATTGTTATGATATAAATAAGTTATTCTATCAGCTACTCAAAAATCAAATAAGATGAAATCAAAATATTTTAGTACACTTTTATTAGTGTTCGCTTTATCAATTATCGGTACAGTTTCATGTACAGCACAAACTTCAAAGGAACAACCCCAGGCAACAGCACAAAATCTGCAAACCATCAAACTGAAAGTGAGTGGTATTACTTGTAGCGGTGATTGCAAAGACATTCAGAAAGTGGTAAGCAAAATGAATGGAGTTACATCATGCAAACAGGTAGGTAAGCCAACTGCTACCAGTGTTTTTGAAGTTATATTCAATCCTGCTATTGTTACTGAAAAAGAAATTCGCAAAGCGGTAGAAGATACACCTGGCTGCGATAACCCGGATGAGAAGCCATACAAGGTAAAGCAGGGATAATTAAACTCACTTACAATGAAAAAACTACTGGTAGTATTTATGATACTAACAGTTCCTTTCATTTCTATTGCCCAGCAGGTTAAAGGAAAAGTAATCAATGCGGCACAGGAGCCTTTGCAGGGTGCATCCGTAATCTGGCAGAGCAATAAGAGGGGAACTGTTACAAATGAAGCAGGTGAGTTTAAAATAAATCTGTCTAAGAAACCGCCTTACACATTATTAATAAGTTTTGCAGGTTACAAAACAGATTCAGTGCAGGTAACAGATACATCATTCATATATGTTTCTCTAACCGAAAAATCAACATTGAATAGTGTAACTGTTCAGGGCAATAAAAGACCATATTACATAGCAGCAAATCCAATTAAAACAGAAGTCATCACTTCGCTTGAGTTAAAGAAAGCTGCTTGTTGCGATTTGGCTGGTTGCTTTGAAACACAGGCAACGGTTCAGCCGCAAACAACCAATATTATTACCAATTCAAAAGAGCTTAGAATATTGGGTTTGTCAGGTATCTACAACCAGGTTTTAATTGATGGCTTTCCGCAAGTGCAGGGCTTAACTTATACCTACGGCATCAGCAGCATTCCCGGTCCGCTGGTTGAAAATATATGGGTGGCAAAGGGTGCTAATTCTGTATTGCAGGGTTATGAAAGTATCAGCGGCCAGATTAATGTGCTGACCAAAGAACCTGATAAAGCTGAGAGACTGTTGCTGAATGCATATATCAACAGTTTTGCTGAAAAACATTTCAATGCGTTGTATGCGGTTAAGAAAAAAAAGTGGAGCAATCTTACTGCTTTTCACATGGTACAATCTGCAAACAGGATAGATAAAGACGGCGATACATTTTTAGATTTGCCATTGCTGACCCGTTACATGATTTCAAACCGATGGAAGAAAGGAGATGAAAGCAAATGGGGATGGAGTACACAAATAGGTATTCGCTATCTGTCTGAAAAAAGAATTGGCGGACAAACAAATTTTAATTACGAAACTGATAAAGGAAGCACCAATGCGTATGGTCAGGCAGTAGATATTCAGCAACCGGAAGTATGGTTTAAAACAGCCTATAGGATGAATGAAGTACACCGGTTTGCTATCTATGCGTCAGGCTTTCATCAGTTGCAGCAATCTTATTTTGGAGTAACCAATTATAAAGCCCGCCAAACGAATGGCTATGCAAATCTTCAATATGAATTTAGTTACAAAAACAACAGCGTATTAAAAACAGGTTTCAGTTACAGGCATCTTGATTTATCGGAGAATATTTCTTTTTCCAATAGCAGTTTGAATAGAACCTATGCAGGCCAGTACAATAAGGTCGAGAATATACCGGGCATATTTGCAGAAAACACAATCAACATTGCAGGAGATAAACTTACATGGATAACGGGCATCCGGGCAGACCATCATAATCTTTTTGGATGGGAGCTAACGCCAAGAGCATTGTTGAAATATGAGATAACAGAAAACCTGAACATACGTGGCTCTGTTGGTAAAGGATGGAGAACAGCAAACATCTTCAGTGAAAACATTGGCTTATTGGCAAGTTCCAGGGACGTCATTTTTGCAGAATCATTAAAGCCGGAAAAAGCAATCAACTTTGGCTTCAACGCAATTCAGAAATATAAAAGCTCAAATATCGAAGGTTATGTTTCAGTAGATTTTTATCGCACTAATTTTCAGAATCAGATCTTTCCTGATTACGATACAGACCCGGCAAAAGCGATTATAAAAAACTTTACAGGCAAATCCGTATCTAACGGGTTACAGATAGAAGTGAGTGGTACGTTTTACAACCGTTTCAGTGCAAAGTTGGGATATGTTTTCTTAGATGTATATCAAATGAAGAATGAAGTAAAAGATGTGTTACCATTTAACCCAAAACACAGGTTACACAGTGCTGCATCATTTATGCCTTTAAGCAGAAAGTGGCATTTAGATGCAAATGTGCATTGGTATGGTGTACAACGTTTGCCAGATACAAAAAACAATCCGGTGATGTATCAAATGCCCGGTCAGTCAGACCCTTACACAATAGTAAACATTCAATTCACTTACAACATCAAAAAGTTTGAAGTATATACAGGTGCAGAAAATATTTTTGACTTTCGTCAGAACAAACCGATTATTGGCTGGCAAGACCCTTTTGGTCAGCATTTTGATACTCAGTTTGCATGGGGGCCAACGAGAGGCAGGGAATGGTATGCGGGAGTGAGGTTCATTATTAAATAAGGCAAACTTAGTAGCCTGTATCATTATCCTGTATGATAAAAATCATTTTCATTAACCCAGATTCATCGTTACTTTACGATGAATTAAGAATAAGGTTATGAAAACTTATATCAGCTACGTTGTACAGGACGAAAAAGGACACAAACACCTTTCAGAAGTTCTTGAAAGTAAAAGCCCTCCCTACAGTTATTCAAACGACACACAGGTAGATGAAGTGATGAAATGGGCCGATAAAAAACGTAAAGAATTAAGGAAGGAAGAGAGCCTCGTAATAACCAGCATGTTCAAATTATAGACTTGACAGAAAAATAATTTGGCAGCAATTTTTAATATCGTAATATTGCGATGAAATGGGAATTACAAAGACAGAAATATTTACTTCAAAGCAGAATAAACTGGCAAACCTTCTTAAAGCGCTGGCTCATCCTGCACGTATTGCCATCATTCAGCATTTGATAAAGGCTGAACATTGCATTTGTGGTGACCTCGTAGAGGAATTAGGATTGGCACAAGCGACCATTTCGCAGCATTTAAAGGAATTAAAAAGCATCGGCATCATCAAAGGATGTGTTGAAGGCACAAGTGTAAGCTACTGTATTGATGAGAAAGTATGGCAGCAGGTAAAGCAAGAATTTGAAGGCTTCTTTATCTCCTACCACATAAAAGCGGGATGTTCTTGATTTTTTTTATCCTAAATCATCGGTATATTACGATATTACGATGAAGTAATTAGTCGAACCAATTTTGTATTAAGTAATCTATATATACAATGAAATTATCAGAAATTAAAAGGCACCTTGCGACAGCCGAAACCCTCAATTTCAGACTGCCTTCAGGTGCTTATGTTCCAGAAAATTTTCACGTAACAGAAATTGGAATTGTTTCAAGACACTTTATTGATTGCGGAGGTACTGAACGTCTTGAAAAAGTTGTAAACTTTCAACTTTTTGATGCAAACGATTATGACCATCGGCTGAAACCGCAAAAGCTAATTAAAATCATCGCTCTTTCAGAAGAGAAATTAGGTTTAAATGATTTGGAAATTGAGGTTGAGTATCAATCAGAAACCATCAGTAAGTATGGCTTGCATTTTAATGGCAAAGATTTTCAACTTGTACCCAAACATACAGCCTGCTTGGCAAGTGATGCATGCGGTATTCCTTCTGTAAAACAAAAAATACAATTGAGTGAATTGGTTACGGCAGATGAGGGCAAATGCACTCCGGGCGGAGGTTGTTGTTAATTGTTAAACCAAAACTTATAGAAAATGAAAAAATCAGTTATTGCTTTATCAGCAGTTGTTGCATTTATAACGTTAATTTCTTTTAGACCGGTTTCGGCTCCGCCGAAACTTTATCCTGAACTGGAAACATATTTTAAATCCGTAACCAAAATGGATTTTTCGACAGAGCATGTACAGGCTTTAGAAAACCTGAAATCCAATATCAGCTTTAGCACGATGGATTATTCGGATTATAATGTTGTTTTCTATTGCAGTGAAAACTCCTATCGAAGTCAGGCTTCACAAATCCTACTTCAAACTCTATGCTATTCAAGAAAATTCAAAAAAGTAAAATCGTTTTCGGCAGGTCTCAGTTCAACTGAAGTAAGCCCTGGGCTTATAACTTATCTTACAAAGATCGGGTACAGAATAACAAAGACGGAAAAAAACGGTAAAAGCGCCTACGAAGTTCGGTTCAGTGATGACGCTTCTCCTGTCATTCTTTATTCAAAAACGACTGATGACCCATCTTTACCTAAAAAAGATATAACAGCTGTTATTGTATGCGATATAAAGACTGAACCTGACTGTGCAAATATTAAAACAGAATTCACACCGTTCCACCTAGCCTATACCAAAGTGAGTGATACAGATGGGGAAGAAAAAGTTGAAGCTTTAGTAAAAGAAATGGCTGCGGAAATGTTATATGTAACTAAAAAGTAAATCTTGAATAAATGAGTGCAAATAATTGTGCCCCGGCATATGAAAGGAAGAAACTTAGTTTTTTAGACAGGTACCTGACCTTATGGATATTTCTTGCTATGGCCGTGGGTGTGGCAATTGGTTATTTTTATCCATATTCATCAAAGTTTATCAATTCATTTTCTTCTGGTACAACCAATATTCCTTTGGCTATCGGATTAATCTTAATGATGTACCCGCCGTTTACGAAAGTGAAGTATGAAAATCTAAAAGAGGTGTTCAAAAACACCAAGATTTTAGGAGTGTCTTTATTCCTTAACTGGGTAATTGGTCCCATCCTTATGTTTCTACTTGCCATTACATTTTTACAAGGTTATCCTGAATATATGGTCGGTTTAATTCTCATTGGCCTTGCCCGTTGCATTGCAATGGTTATTGTTTGGAATGAATTAGCAGAAGGCAGCAGGGAGTATGCAGCAGGTCTCGTCGCATTGAACAGCATTTTCCAGGTATTGATGTTCAGTGTCTATGCTTATGTATTTATCACAGTTCTACCCCCTTTATTTGGATTTACAGGTTCAGTGGTCAATATCACAATTAGACAGATAGCAGAAAGCGTTGCAATCTATCTGGGTGTTCCGTTTGCTGCTGGATTTTTCACAAGAAAAGTTTTATTAAGCGTAAAGGGGGAAGAATGGTATCAAACAAAATTCATTCCTTTTGTCTCTCCCATCACATTAATTGCTTTGCTGTTTACCATAGTTGTTATGTTCAGCCTCAAAGGAGAATTGATTGTGCAAATTCCGTTTGACGTTCTGCGTATTGCACTTCCGTTGGTAATCTACTTTGCCATTATGTTTTTAGTCAGCTTTTTTATTGGTAAAAAAATGGGTGCTGATTATTCAACAAATGCCTCCATTGCTTTTACTGCAGCTGGTAACAACTTCGAATTAGCTATTGCAGTTGCCATTGGTGTATTTGGTATTAACAGTGGTCAGGCATTTGCTGGTGTTATAGGGCCATTGGTTGAAGTACCAGCGCTGATTGCATTGGTGAATGTTGCTCGCTGGCTTCGCAATAAGTACTATACAAAATCACAAATCGCTTAATAAAATATCAAAATGAGAATCGCATTATTTTCCGACATCCACGCCAATCTTCCTGCACTGGAAGCATGTTTTAAAAGTATAGAAGAACAAAAACCAGATGCCATTTATTGCCTGGGCGATTTGGTTGGTTACAATATCTGGCCGAATGAAGTGATAAATGAAATAAGAAAAAGAAGTATTCCCACTATTGCAGGTAATTATGATCAGGGCATTGGCTTACTGAGTGACGAATGTGGTTGTGCCTATAAAACCGAGGCGGAAAAAGACATGGGTAAAATATCTATCTCGTACACCAACCATCTTGTAAAGCCAGATGAAAGAAAGTATCTTCGGACACTTCCATTACATATTAAAGTGGAGTTTCAATTGAATAACGATAAGCTGAGTTTGCTGTTAGTACATGGCAGTCCAAGAAAAATAAATGAATACCTATTTGAAGATAGAGAAGAAAAAAGTCTTTATCGAATTATGGAACAGGCGGACGCTGATATTATGTGCTTTGGTCATACACATAAACCTTACCACAGGATATTGCCAACAGAGCAAACTGAAAATTTACACTACCGTCATGCAGTCAATATCGGTTCAGTAGGCAAACCAAAAGATAATAATCCAAAAGGATGTTATGTAATTCTTACTATTAATGTAGATAGCAGCACACGTAATAAGGATGCTGTGCAGGTAGAATTTGTCCGTTTTGAATATGACGTTGAGAAAGCTGCTAAAGCAGTTGAGGATAGTCCACTGCCAAATGAATATGCTGATATGCTAAGAAAGGGACACTAACGGTTACATTCAAAGGCCGGCCATTATACCGCTGTTGTTTTAATTATTATTGATAAGGAAAGAATCTTGTGTAAATAATTATTGGCTAAGCAATAGGCTGTTAGCCACTTTAAAACTTACGACTACTTCTTTCTTTCCTTTTAATTGCAGGGTGTAGGTTTGATCATATTTCTCAATCCCTTTTACTTTAATCGGATCGCCTAAGGAGAACCCGGTTTTATCAAGGTAATTCAAAAAAGTAGCAGAATGATCTGTTACGCCCGTAAAAGTACCTTGATCACCTTCTGCAAATGTTGATAGCAAAACCGCTTTCGATTTCGGAAGAATGCCATTTGCATCTGGTATTGGATCGCCATGCGGATCGGCTTTGGGAAATCCCAAGAAACTATCCAGTTTATTGGTCAGGTCTTCACTGTGTATATGTTCCAGTTGTTCTGCGAGGTCATGTACTTCATCCCATTTATACCCCAATTTATCAACCAGAAACACTTCCCAAAGCCTGTGGTTGCGAATGATGCCCACAGCCACCTGTCTTCCTTTTTCTGTTAGTTTAACTCCTTTAGATTTTTGATAAGTAACGAGTTTCTTTCCAGCCATCCTTTTCAGCATATCCGTTACAGATGGGGCATGCACTTCCAGTACTTGCGCTAGTGATGAAGTCGCAACTACTAAACCATTGGCTTCCTGTAACTTATAAATAGCCTTAAGATAATTTTCTTCTGTAAATGAATGCACTGGTTCTCTATTTTAATAAAGGTACGTAAACCTGTATAAAAAATAAATTAGACGAACCTAATTTATTAATTAAAATAATCTAATTTTGAACCCATGTAATCGTATTTACAATGAAGAAAACGATCATCCTATCCATAATAATTTTAAGCATTACAGGTATAATAGCTTGCCAGAAAATATTACCAAAAGCCCCCCCAGAAGATGCGTTATTGGACGGTCCTGTAGAAGGGCTTAGTTACGAAGAGCATAGACGGTTTTTGGCAGGTGATGTAGCTTTTAATGATGAAATATTCACTTCAGCAAACGGTTTAGGGCCTGTCTTTGTAGCCACCAGCTGTGGAAGTTGTCATGCAGGTGATGGCAAGGGACACCCTTTTACCACACTTACAAGGTTTGGTCAGGTGGATAGTACAGGTAACAGATTTTTGCACCTGGGCGGACCGCAATTACAAAACAGGGCATTGCCCGGCTATATGCCTGAGCAGATACCTGCTGGAGCCACATTTTCAAATTTTATGCCCCCCGCTAATACGGGATTAGGATTTTTAGAACTGGTTACAGATGCAGATATATTGGCAATGGCTGATCCTACTGATGTAAATGGTGATGGGATCAGCGGTGTACCCAACTATGAATACCTGCCACCATTTGTAACTCCCTTTACAAATGCCATTGCAAGAAACGGAAAGTACATTCATCGTTTTGGTAAAAAGGCTGCGGCGTATAATTTGCTGCAACAAACAGTAAATGCTTACAACCAGGATATCGGTATCACTTCTACCTTTCAGCCAAAAGACGTTTATACCGGATTAAATATTGAACCCGAAGTTTCTGATGTAACGGTACACCATGTTGTTTTCTATCTACAAACTTTGAAAGCACCTATTCAAAGAAATCAAAATGATGCTGACGTAATAAAAGGGAAGAGCCTATTTATACAAACGGGTTGTGAGGGTTGCCATAAGCAGACACTGAAAACAGATATTTCTACCATCGCTCCATTATCAAACAAAACATTTCATCCTTATACAGATCTGCTGTTACATGATATGGGACCGGGCTTAGACGATGGATATACAGAAGGTAGTGCAAAAACTGCTGAATGGAGAACTCCACCGCTTTGGGGATTGGGTCTGTCTCCGAATTCGCAGGGAGGAAAATATTTTCTGCTGCATGATGGTAGGGCAAAGAGTATTGAAGAAGCCATACTCCTGCATGGAGGCGAAGCACAGCAGAGTAAAAATAAGTTTATACAACTTTCAACACAAGAGAAAAACAACCTGCTGAAATTTTTAGCATCACTGTAGTATTTTGAAAAGATGAACAGAAAAGATTTTATACTTAGATCCTGTACAGCTTGTCTCGGCGTATCCTCTGTGGCAACACTTTTGGGTTCTTGTGCAACTACAAAATTTTCAAATGGCAAGTTGCTTAAAGACGGAATTGTAATAGATATGCAAGAGTTTGTCATAAATGGAAGTGATAAATATCGCTTATACATCGTAGTACGTAATGAGGAGTTGGTGTTCCCGATTTGTGTGTATCGTTTTAGTGATAAAGACTATTCAGCTATCTGGATGCAATGTGCACATCAGGGAGCCGAACTTAATGTGGCGGGCGATTACCTGCAGTGCCCGGCACATGGCAGTGAGTACGATAATCGAGGTAAGGTAACCAACGGACCTGCCGACAAAAACCTGCGCACTTTTCCTGTAACCATCAATAACAAAGAACTATTCATTGACTTGAGAAAAATATGAGACTATTTATATACTTAGTGACATTTGTTTTCTTTTCCTCAACTGCTATTGCACAGATAGACCCTGTATTGCTTCGCAGAATGGTAAAAGACACATCGGGTATGCTATTAAATATGGATGCCGTGTATAACCGACCTTTTCTTCAATCGGGTAAACTACCTGTAGCATTGGGAGGCTATGCGGAAGCCAATTATCAATATTTCCAGAAAGATGGTGTATCAGAGGGTCACCAGTTTCAAATGAGAAGGTTGACTTTATTTGTATCCTCCTCTATTTCAAAAAGAATAAAATTTTTAAGTGAAATAGAGTTTGAAGACGGCACCAAAGAAATCAATATTGAATTTGGATCTGTTGATTTTGAATTTGCACCTCTTTTTAATTTGAGGGGTGGTATTGTCATGAACCCTATCGGCGCATTTAATCAAAATCATGATGGTCCTAAATGGGAATTTATTGATCGTCCTGTGTCGGCCACTCAAATGCTCCCGGCCACCTGGAGTAATATAGGTTTTGGTTTGTTTGGAAAAAAATACACCAAGAATTGGGTGTATGCTTATGAAGCATACCTCACCAATGGGTTCGACGATAAAATCATTGACAACGCAGAGAGCAAAACATTCCTGCCAGCCAGTAAAGAAAACAAAAACCGATTTGAAGAAAGCGCTAATGGAAGCCCATTGTTCACCGGTAAAGTTGCGGTAAGAAAAAGGGGGATAGGGGAGTTGGGACTATCCTATATGGGGGGCATTTATAATAAATATCAAGCTGATGGGTTGGTCCTGGATAAAAAAAGAAGCGTCAATGTATTTGCGATAGACTTTAATACTACCCTTGCTACAATCAACACTTATATTACTGCAGAATGGGCATGGGTCAATGTAGATGTGCCAGAAACCTATACCGAGCAATTCGGCAGTAAACAACAAGGCGGTTTTATTGACTTTGTACAACCTGTTATCCGAAAACCTGTATTGGGTTTTGACAAGTCAATTATTAATGTGGCTTTGCGTCTTGAATATGTGGATTGGAATAGGGGAAGATTTAAGTCTTCCGGCGATAATATTGGTGATGAACTATTTTCCATTGTTCCAGCCATCAGCTGGCGACCCACAGCACAAACAGTGATTCGGTTGAACTACCGTTACAATTGGCAGAAAGATATCTTAGGTAATCCACCAGCCAAGCTGGCTGGATTTCAATTTGGGGTGAGTACCTATTTTTAATTTTCGGCCTTAATGGTAATGGCGTATTTCTCAAATTCTGAACTCAAAAGTTTCAGAGGGATTTTATCCGGGCAATATTTAGTTGTTTCTATTAAGCAAACTACTCTCAGGTTGGTAAGCGGCTTTAGCCAGGTTAAATACTCCCGAAGATGTTCAGCAATTTGCTTAACCGTTGTATTAGGCTTCTCTTTTATTACCAGTATTAGTATACCATTCCTTTCCTTGACCAAGAATTTTGCTGCTTTCAGCATTGCACCTAAATACCCCTTACGGCTTGTCCCAGTATCACACTCCATAATGATGTACTCATTCTCCTTTTGCAAAACTGTATCTGGCTTGTATCCTTTTGTGAGTTGTCCACCAGAATTGAGAAGCACATAATCTTCGGCATTGTGCGGGAGATTTTTGAATAATTTGTCTTTCATTGCTTCGCTGTAATAAGAGTGCATTTTGAAGATGCAACAGCCAATTCTAAAGGCTATTTTACTTGGGTTACACTACAATTCAAAATCAGATTTGCTCTTGATTTAGTAAAGTCTTGAAATTTATCCTCCGTCCACAACGTTTTATCAGCAGGGATTAAGTGTAACCTGTTGTATATTTTTCTGTCAATGTTGATGCTTGTAAATCTTCCCACCCTTCATGACAAAATACACCTTCTCTAAAATTTCAATTTGATCCAAGGGATTTCCTTCAACTGCAATGATGTCGGCTAAAAGTCCGGCTTTTAATTCCCCTCTGTCTTTGATTCCTAAAAGGTCTGCCGAGTTAATTGTACTTGCACGGATTGCCTCCAGCGGCTTCATTCCTCGCTTAACCATTGCGGTTATCTCAAGTGCATTTTTCCCATGCGGTACTAAAGGAGCATCGGTACCCATGGCTACCCTTACGCCCAATTTGAATGCTTTCGAATGACTTTCCCGGCCTAATGCTGTCACATACTTTGCTTTCTCTACAATCCTTTTGTCCAGCTTGTCATAACTATCCGCTAGTAAATCCATCAGTGCTGTAGTGGGTACTAAGTATACTCCCTTCTCTTTCATCAGGTTAATGGCTATATCATCCAGTATCGATCCATGTTCAATTGAGGCAACCCCTGCATGAATAGCAGAAATGATGCCCTCTGTACCATGAGCATGCGCAGCAACTTTTACTTCGTGCCTTCTGGCTTCATCCACAATCGCCTTCATCTCTTCATAAGTGAATTGTTGCGCACCGACTGTATTTTCAAGAGAAAAAACCCCGGCTGTTGCCATTATTTTTATTACCCTTGCACCATACTTAATTTGATAACGAGTCGCTTTTATTACCTCATCTACGCCATCCGCTACACCATTCTCGGGTCCTAAATCCATGACACCCTCTGAAAACCCTCCATGCATTGCCGGGTCTCCATGTCCTCCTGTTATGCTTAACATATGACCAGATGGAATTATTCTCGGAGCTTCAATCCAATCCTTGTCCGATGCCTCTGACAATGCTACATCAATCAGAATTCGTGAAGGATGCGTTTGCCCCATGTTTCTAACAGTCGTAAATCCTGACATTAGTGTCAACTTTGCATTGCTCGCAGCCCGAAGAACTCTTTTGCTGGCGTTTTCTGTAACCGGATGGAAATTATATCCGGGGTCAAGGTTTATTTCGAGATGGACATGCATGTCCATTAATCCAGGTAGAATCGTCTTGCTTCCAAGGTCTATTATTGCTGCTCCTTCAGGAATAGTTTTGGGGTTAATTTCTTTTATTAATCCATTCTCAATTATTAAAACAGCAGGTACAATCAGTTTTCCTGCTCTAATATCAAGGTAGGATTTTGCTTTTATTACTGTAGTCTGTCCATATGGGCATATAAATAATAATAAACAAAATAGTGTGAGGGATAGTCTCATTGGTGGTGGTTTATTTATTATGTTAAATTAGAATATTTTCATGAACAATGGGTGCATTCGTTTTCTGTTGAAGCTATTGGTGATGGCTATTTCTTGTAAGAAATCTGCTTCCTAGGGTAGAGTTTTTTGGAGTTGGCGGTGAAAAAAGATGCCGATGCGAATTAAGATATTCAATTGTTTGAGGACGGGCTGGAGGTGATCGATGAAGTTGTCAGACCTTTGTAAGGGTCAGGTATTTTCCGGATCAGGCTGTTATTTATTCGCTTTGTAATATGAGTATGTGCCAATTTTAGTATTTAAAAAACTTGTTTCTTCGACATCAGTAAACCCAGCATCCTTAATAAAGTTTGGCAATAGTCCATTAACATTATCATTTGTAGTTTCAAATCCGTCAAGAATTTGAACTGTGTAAAACGCAATTCTCATTAATATTGTCCTAGCTCGCCCCCAATCTCCAATAACAAGTTGTCCATTTGGTTTTAACACTCGATATATTTCTTTCAAGCATTGTAATTTTGTTTCCCTGTCAAGTTGATGAAAAACTAAAGAACTAAATACTTTATCAAACGAATTATTTTCATAGGGAAATACCTTGCCGTCATAGAGTTCAAGATTTGCCTTAAGACCTAGCTTATTGATTTTATGTTCAGCAATTACTTTAACTTTTTGGTCAATATCAACACCATTAAAATTAGCTAAGTTATTACGTTGAATTGCCAATACAATGTTTTGACCCGTTCCAAAGCCAAATTCAAGTATATTTTCATTGTTTTTTGGATCCAATTCATCAATTAGCTTGTTTCTGAACTTTGTCTCAGGCATGGTTAATTTAATTGCCAGGTCATAAAAATCTGTCAACCAATTATAGCCCAATGCTGGTATGAATTTCTTTTTTTTTATCATAAATTAATTCGTGTATTAAAGGCTGTTTTGTAATGTTACAACCCAACCAATTAGACTATAACATAAGCAGTACGCATTGCTATCTTTTAATGATTTTTGATCTACAAATCTTATGATCCAAGATTTATTCCGCTTGTTGATTTTTTAGACTATTTACACTTTCCTATTAATAACCTTAGAATGAAACTTATTCTTGCACTATCATTTCCATGTTTTATTGATTTTTTATAACCCACTCATGAATAAATTGAGCGACTTCCTGCCAGCCATGTTGAAAACAGATACTGTGTGAACGTTCTTTGAATTCCTTGAAGTCTATTATACTTGTCTTGTCTTTATAAGCCTTAACGTTTTTTATTGTCAAGCTTACAGGTATGATATTGTCTCTTTCAGCACTTACAAACAAAAGTGGTCTATGTGGTCTGTTAAAATCAATTTTTCCATCGGTTAATCTGCTGCTTCTTGGAATATTCCTGCTTTCAGGAACAACTGCCGTTTCATAAATTTTATCTGACTGTTCCCGTGTCAATGTATTACAAATTGCATAGTGAAACCACTCTCTTGTGCCACAGAATAAGCTATTACCTTTAAATGGGTTAATAACCCCTATGTTCGACCTAATAAAACTCCATTTTAAGCTAAGGACTCCTTTTGGTGAAGCTGAGGTTATACAAACGCCTAATGATCCTTTTCCCATCTGTATCAATTTTTGAACAATAAGCCCTCCCATAGAATGCCCTACTAGAATCGGACTATTATTATTTAAGCTTTCTATGTAATTAGCATAATGGTTAACAACATCATTGAGCCTGATTTTTCGAAGTTGTTGATTCGAATTTTGCCTTAATACTGAAGGCGCACCCTGATGATAAGGATAGTCTTGAGCATGACATTTATATCCTAAATTTTCAAAAAACAATTTCCATTCTTTCCATGTATGAGCATTCTCATGAAGCCCGTGTATAAATATAATTTCTTTGCTATTTATCATGTGCATTATATTATTGTTTTGATCCCCTATCAGTCATTTATTTTGAAAGTAATTCTATCTCTTGTTGGGGTGACCTATTATTTAAAATCATAGATGGTGTTAAGTTAAATTCGAAGTGATAACAACCATTCAACCTCAGATAGCCTAAAGCTGATATTATTTTAGTGCCTTTCATTTTCTAATACTGATCTTGCGAATGATCTAAATTTGTAAATCAAATTGACTATACTATTGAGTTGCTATTTTAGAATAATATAAATTACGTACTCTCCCTGCACTTAAATAAAAACCTTCAATTTTATTTTTTTTATTACGCTGGAATCTTATAATGAAATTACCCGTAAATATATCCTCTAAGAAAGGAGATAGTTTCACCTCGTCGTTTCTTGGTATTTTTATTACCAGGCTGTTATCCTTTATCGACACAATATATTTTGTGTCTAATTCTGAACTATAAAAATCTCCCTTGTACTCTTCAAGATTTACTGTAGATGATGCGATTTTATTTACTTTCTTGTAAGTAGTATGCCCTTCGCCTTGTGTGAAAACTTCCATTTGTGTGTTCTGCTCATCATTTGTAAATGTCAGTGTAGATAATGAGTTTGGTGTTTTAAAAGTATTGTTTCCAGTAGTAACTAATTCTATTGAACCCATGTTAAGTTTATCATTTTTAAAATTTATTTTTACTAAAGATTGTGTTTTCATGTCAAAATAATCTCCTACCCAGCTCTGCACCACATTATTATCTTGCTTAAACGTTGGCAGTGGAATACTTTTGTCTTTTAAAAACAGATCTGCAACTTTATATGAAAGTAAGTTGGGGTTTATGCTTGAAAGATTTGCCAATAGCACAACTGAAAAATGTTCTTCCGGGAATCTTATGAAATTACTTCTATACCCTGCATCAGCACCGGAGTGTTCAACCGTTTTATAACCTTTGTAATTACTTATAATAAGCCCGGCTGCATAGTTTTCAGGTGTTTTGTCATTGAGAAATCCCGTTTTTTGCATCAAAAAAATAAAGTCCTCACCACCAATTTTTTTAGTATAAAAATTTTCATCCCATTTTGCCAGGTCGTCCACTGTTGTGAAAAGGCTTGTCGCACCATAATTATCAAATACCGGAATGCTTATTTTGAAAATGCCCTGTTCATCTTTTCTGTATGCTGATGTACGATTAGGTGTAATTTCAGAGTGGTCACTATGGAAATGTGTATTAGCCATTTTAAGCGGTTTGAAAAACACCGAATCCGTATATTGTCTCAGTGAAACGCCTGTAATTCTTTTTACAGCCAATGCAGCTAATGTAAAGCCGGTATTGCAATAAGAGTATTCGTCTCCGGGAGAAAAATTCAATGTTCTCTGCCTACTCAGCATATCAAGAATATCCTTTTCCGTAATCACATCATCTCTTCGCCAACCTGCCAACCATTGTAAAACCCATTGATCTCTAATCCCACTTGTATGATGTATGATGTTATTGAAAGTAATTGAATGTCCAAAATCAGGGACTTCAGGTATATATTTTCTAATATCATCATTTAAGGATAGCTTACCTTCCAGCGATAAACGAATTATGGCTGCTGCTGTAAATTGTTTAGAAATAGAAGCGATATGAAAAATCGAAGTAGGAGAGATCGGAATATTATATTCCAAATTAGATATTCCATAACCCCGTTGGTATATAATTTTCCCGTCCTTTAAAATAGCCAATGCACAGCCTGGTGAATTTGGTTTTTGATATTCGGCAAAAATTGCGTCTATTTTTCCTGAAAGCGAGTCAGGAATTTGCCCATATGTTAATGTAAAAACGCTGGCAAACAAAATGGTAAATAATAGTCGCATAATATTGATTGATTTTTGAGTAGAATAAAGCGTACCTAAAAGAGCGTTTCAAAGCTGTATGTGTAAGTGAATGTAAAAACTGTTTCAGTTTATATTGCTATTTTAACCGTTTGTTTTTACCTTAAGTCTATTCACCCAGTAATTCTTTTAATTTTAATTCAAGATTTTCCCCACGTAAATTTTTTGCAATAATTTTTCCACTTGGGTCTATTAAAAAGTTTGAAGGAATCTCATAAACCCCGTAGATAAGTGCTGCTTCATTATCTGCACCTTTTAAATCGCTCACATTAAGCCAGGGGAGTGCATCTTTATCAATAGCCTTTTTCCATTGCATCGCACTTACATCAAGTGACACCCCAAAAATTTCGAAGCCACGGCTTTTGTATTTAGTGTAGACTTTAACCAGATTTGGATTTTCCCTTATGCATGGACCACACCAGGAGGCCCAAAACTCCAGAAGTATATAATTACCTTTTAATGAGGATAAACGAATTACATTTCCATCAATAGACTTTTGTTCAAAATCGGCAAATGTTTTACCAACTTCTATATTTTTATTTAGGTTGATAAATCTATTTATAGAAATACCATCATCGCTTTTTTGATTTTCAGGTGTAAGCTTGTTATAAAGCTGTGTTGTAAGTGTAAGACCCCATGATTTACAATAAATCTTCAGTAAATAAGCACTAATAATTGATGAGTTGTTCCGTTCTATAAACTGTGCAGATTTATGTTTTAGTTCTTTTTCCAAATCAAGAATCTTATTCCACATTGCCGGATCAGTTGTACCATAGTTACGCTTCAAACTATCAATTTCTATTATCAGGGGGTCTGAAAAACTTTGAAATTCGTCACTCAATGTTTGCGTAACTGAACCATTGATTTTAGCATTTGTGAACTTTCCCTTTACACCACTAAAAACAACTGGCTTATCCTCCATCCAAAAATATTTGTAATCACTATAGGATTTGGTCCTTAATATATATTGTTTAGCAGGTACTGTTAATAATTTTTTTGAAGAAAAATAAAACTGTTCTTTAATGATTACAGAGGAATCTATAATTTTTCCAGACAAACTTAAATCTTCAAGATAAAGCCATGAACTATCTTTATATCCATGTGCAAAACCTTTAATGGTATAAGTATTTTCATATACGTTGTGGTCTTTTTTCTGTGCATCTACGTTATAAAAGAAATGAATCAATATGCACAGCGATATTAATTTCTTTAGCATACTATTTATTTTAGTCACGTTTATAATGTTTGTTTGAGTTTAATTTCAATTTTTTCCCCCGCTTTTCTGATTGTTATAATTTTTTTTATACTTGCAACTGCGTTGGAACCTTCCCGATAGCTTGTTGTTCTCTCACTACTGCCTGCAAACATTCCGTTTATGTAGGTATCTGTATAACCAATTACTTCTGTTCGCAGAGAAGTATGCACATATCCAAACTCGGTATAGAGCATAAAACTGCCTGGCATCAACCCGGTAAATTCAAAATGGCCATCGTTGTCATAGACAGTTGTTGCTTTAATACATTCTGCAGCTTCTTTGGAAAGTGGGATAGATCTTCCTTTTTTTCTTAGCTTTTCATTTAAGCTAATCCATTCTTTAAAATATTCTGTGTAAGGAAATAAGAGTACAGAAGTGCCGATAGGAGCGAATTGTTTTTTATTGATATTTAGGATAGCTATTCCTGAAAGAAGTCCTTCGTTTTCATTATCTTTTTTATAAGTTACTCCTTTAATAACTGCACTACCTGATTCAATTAGTCTTAGTGTTTCTTTCTTATCAAATACGGATTTGATGGGGTTATAATCCAGCTCTTTATTGTACAGGATATATTTTTGTCCATCCGCAGCAAGAATATTAATTTTCCATAGTTTACGGTCTTCTTTATCGATAAAATAATCATATTTCTCACCTGATGATTCTTCAAAAATACTAACCTGCCAAACTTGATGCTCACCCGTCATTTCACTTTCATACATATTGCTTTTTACTTCTTCAATGCGGGTATTTTTGATATTGTTCGTACTTCCTGGTTTAAAATCATACACAGGCAAGTTCCCTTTATAACCAGATGATAGTGGAAGTGCTCCAAGTATATACGGATAGATATAGCTGTCGAAAAAAGACTCCTTTACCTGTTCTTTGATTTGAATTCGTTCATTTGTTTTTTTAATTAAAGAAAAGCCTGTTACCTTTTTCCTATACTTCAACATAAGTTCCCTATTTGGATTATGAGACGATCGATATACAGGTTTTAGCGTATTAGCATCAGCAACACTAGTATCAATCCACTGTTCACCTGTGCTATACATTTTTAAAGATGTGTACACCGAAAGCAACCCTGTTTTTTTTTGAATCTGTACAACAAATGAGCTTACTTCAATCTCTTTGCCACGAAGCAGCGCGAAACAAGCCATTTCATATTTTATGTCTTTTAGAAACTTTTTGTCAAAGTTATTCGCATCAGGCAATAGCTTCAATTGTGCAGTAAGAGATGATGAACAAAATAGAAAGATGATATAACACAAATAATTCCTTTTCATATGATTTGCTTTTACTGCTCTTAATCAGAAATCTTCACCCTTCCCTGTTCATCACTTGCACTTCCGTTTTTACGTTTATTGTTAGTCGTTTTTCCTTTTGTAATACGGTATGCAAACTGTAGGCCAATCGTTCTGGAGTCGGGTGTTTGTTTAAATGCAGCATCAACAGTGCCAAACCTGCTAGATCCTTTTGCTTTTTGAGTCCAGAATATATCCCTTGCTGCCAGGCGAAGTGAGCCTGCATTCTTAAGCACGGGCATACTTAATCCAAAATGTATAGCACCCAGCGGTTGTATAGTAAAAACACCTTCTACACCGGCTGTACGGTAAAAACCACTGGTTTCCACTACTAATCCCTTTTTAAATTTGTAAGAAAGCGTCCCATTTAATACTACTGTGGCTGCCTTTAATTCCAGGAATGTATTATTCACCATTCCCTTAAATTCATTTTGATAAGCATTCACAAATAAATTAGCACTTATGTTTTTAACCTGTTTGTATGCAAGTATTGAAACTCCAATTTGTCTCAGGCTTGCTATATTATCCTGTCTGGCAAATGTTTCTTTTGTGGTTTCATTCTGCTCCAGCACCATTTGAATAATATTATTGGTACTCGTGTAATTAAATGTTGTTGTCAACCATCCTTTAAATGCATGACTTAACTCTATATTATGACTGAATTGTGGTTGAAGCCTGGGATTTCCCTGTTCAAAAGTGTATTTGTCCAAAAATTTCATGAATGGATTTAAGCTTTCATAATCTGGACGTCGGATTCTACGGCCATAATTTAAATTCAGGCTGTTAGATTTATCAGCCTTGTATTGTAAAAACATTGTAGGAAACAATTTTGTATATGCCAGCTTAAAGGTTTCACCTGTTGTTATTTGGTTACCATGTGCAAGGGTATTTTCTGCTCTGAGCCCAAATGTTCCGTTGATTTTAGACGAGAATGATTTGCTATAGTTTAGGTAAGCAGCACTAATACGTTCATCATAAACAAAATGATTGCTTCTTCCCGCATCAGGTATCAATGTGTTATTAATCACGCTGTCGTAAATAGCATTGGCATCTGTTTCAACATAAGCTATTTTAACCCCCGCTTCCAGTTTAGCTCCTTTTTTCATTGGGTGTACAAAATCTGCTTTTGCTGAGTAAATATTAATATACAATGGCAGGTTTCCGAGAAGGGTATCAGAAAGTATAAGTGACCCACCTGAGTTTTGCAATAAATTACTTACAAGGTCTTGATTGAAATACTGATCATAACGCAGGTAATCAAGATCAATAGATAACTCACGGCCAATACTATCAAAAAGATGACGAAGATTAATATTACCATTAAAGTTTTTCCAGCGACTGACACTTCGTGTGTCAGCCAAAGTTCGCTGCTGCACTGTACCCGAAGGGCTTCTAACATATATGATCCCTTCGCTATTAGCGCTTCCAGGATTATTGAATCCTGTAAAAACAACTCCTGCATTAGTCTTACTATTAAAATAAATGTCAGCACCTATTTTAGCCTCGTTAACTGTGCTGTTGTTCAACTTATCTGAACTCTGATTTAAAACAGCAGTAACTTGATTAGAGATCCTATCCACGAATTGCCTGTTAATATCATAGGTTCTGAGTATTTTATTTTGATTCCGGCTTATATTACCAAAGATGTTTATTTTATTTTTCCGGTAATTAAAGTTTACGCTTTGATTATTACGACCATAAATACCCAGCGTATATCCAGTAGACAGATTTACTATGTATCCAATCTGCTTTGTTCTTTTCGTTTTTATATTAATGATCCCACTGTTTCCTGCAGCATCATATTTCGCAGGCGGATTGGTCATTATTTCGATTTGATCAAGCAAATTACCATTGAGATTACTCAGATAGTTTACGAGGTCCTGTCCTGAGATATATGCAGGCTTGCCGTCAATAAAAAACTGAACCCCTGCTTTTCCTTTAAGACTTACATTGCCATCTTTATCAACAGTAATACCTGGAGATTTCTCCAATATTTCAAGTGCACTTGCACCTGCGTTAACCGGAGAAGCATCCACGTTGACAACGAATTTGTCCGCTTTCTGTTCAAATAAAGGTTTACGCGCTTGTACAATTACCTGACTCAGTATTTTTGACTCAACCGTAAGTAGTATTACGGGCAGATCAATACTAGCATTTTTAATACTGAAAGTTTCAGAAAAGTGTTTTTTATACCCTATCATGGTAATAACGACGAAATACCTACCAGGCTTTACTTTTTCAAACAAAAAACCACCATCTTTATCTGTGAATATTGCTTTCACGAGTGTGCTATCACCTGTCTTATATAACATGGCAGTAGCACCGTATACGGCTTCCTTTTTTTCATCTATCACAGAGCCCCGAATATTGTCTGTATTTTGTGCGGTTGCAATTCCGAACCAAAAAACCAACACAAACAATAAAAAAAATTTTATTGGACTTGATTGTTTAATTTGCAATCTGTCTTTAACTTTTCTAACTGCACAGAAAATTTTACATTTATTCATAATTCCGGTTTTGGTTCTTCAGTTCATTTATTTTTTAAAATTGTAGTAAAATAAATGGCCGAAAGACAACATTTAGATAAAGCAGAAATAAAGTAGTATCCTTTTGTAGACGGTTATTCTTTCCTGGTAGACATAATTTTTTTAATTACTGACAGAAACCATTGTGATTGATAAAATCATATAAATTACAAGCGGCAAATTATCAGCATGAAAGGTTTAAGCAATAGTGGTTTCGTTACCAACATTTATATTGGTCTATCCTATTATTTATTCTGGATAGTTTTTATTTTCATTTCTACATTTGAAAATAGAAGCAATACTATTAATGCTGTAATGTCATACACCTGGCAATTGTTATATATCCTTTTCTTGAATTTTTTACTGCATCAGTTTTTTGTTCCCTATATAAGAAGTAAAAAACGTATAGTCGCCTGGATGTTATTACTCACAACTATAATTTTTATCATCATTATTTTTGGATTTTATGGCTGGAACCCTTTAGGAAAAATGCTGTTGGCTACCTGGGAAATTGAGCCAGTAAGCACAACTTTCAAGGGTTTTACGGTTTACTTAATGTTTGCCTTATTTGGCTTAGCCTATTTTGCAGCAATAAGATTTGCCATAGACAGCATTAAATTAAATCTTAACAATCAACAACTTATAATTGAAAAAAGGCAATCAGAATTAAATTATTTAAAATCACAAACGAACCCACATTTTCTTTTCAATACACTTAATAGTATTTACTCTTTATCTCTTGATCAATCAGAAAAAACTTCAGGAACAGTACTCCGCTTATCAGAAATTTTACGCTATATGCTGTACGAGGCAGATGCCAGTTTAGTGGAGATAAGCAAGGAAGTTCAGGTTGTTTACGAATACATTGAGCTGGAAAAAATCCGTTACGACAGTTCGCTTCAGGTTAAAGTAGAAGTTGATATAGAAAACAATAAGCAAAAAATTCCCCCTTTACTAATGATGCCAATTGTTGAAAATGCTTTTAAACATGGTATCTCAGAAACAATTGATCAACCTTACATTAATATAAAGTTGACTTGTAGGGAAAATATATTCTTATTCAGCGTGAAAAACTCTAATAATAGTATGCATCAAAATGAAAAAATTAAAGAAAATATCGGACTTACGAACTTACGCAAGCAACTTCAAATTCAGTTTGCTGATTATAAGCTGAATATTGAAAACAACAAAGATTCCTTTATTGTAAATCTATACATTCATCTAAGCAGCTATGAAAAAAATAAAATGTATTATAACTGAAGATGAACCTCTTGCCGTTAATGTGCTGAAAAATTATATCCAAAGAGTACCATATTTGGAATTAATGGCCGTTTTTAAAGAAGCCTTCAGTACTGAAAAATATCTGCAAAAGGAAAAAATTGACCTTATTTTTCTGGATATACATTTACCACAACTAAAAGGACTTGATTTTTTAAGAACACTAAGGTATCCTCCTGTCGTCATCATCACCACAGCATATCATCAGTATGCATTAGAAGGTTTTGAGTTAAGTGTAGCAGATTACCTGATGAAACCGATAGCCTTTGATCGATTTGCTTCTGCTGTAAACAAGGCTACAAAACTCATTGATGTAAGTGCTACGTTTCAATCAGAAAAAAAAGAAAATTCGATTTTTCTAACCATAAACAGAAAGAAAGTTCGAATTCTGCTGGATGACATTCTTTTCATTGAAAGCAACAGAGAATATGTAACTATTCATACCAGCACAAGTAAATATATTTCCAAAATAAGTACAACAGAACTTGAAGCGATGCTATCTGATACAAATTTTAAAAGAATTCATCGTTCTTTCATTGTGGCAGTTAATAAGATTGAAACCTATACAAAAGAAAATGTAGAAATAAAGGGTATCATTATACCGATTGGAAAAAATTATAAACGGGGTTTTACTATTTAAAAGATTGAACTGTAAATATCTTTACTAAACCCATCAAGTTCATTTGAAATGAATCAAATTCGAAAGGCTTTAGACATGTATAGTAAATTGTCTGATAAAAATTGGTTATCCTTTGCTTCTATGCTTAAAAAAAAGATTGTTGTTAAAAAGACCTTATTACTTAAAGAAGGACAAATAGAAAATAATTTAAGTTTTATCGAAGAGGGAATTATACGGTTTTATATCCCAAAAGGTGAAAAAGAGGATTTAACATTCGGCTTTACATTTACGAATAGTTTTGTAAGTGGTTACGATTCATTTATAACACAAGAGCCCTCCGTATATAATCTAGAAGCACTCACTCCTTGTATTTTATGGTCTATAAATTATAAGGACTTACAGGAAATTTATAAAAAAACAGATGTTGGGAACACAATTGGTCGCTTAGCTGCTGAGGGGTTATTTCTACAGAAGGCTAAAAGAGAATTGTCCTTACTGAATGAAACAGCTACGCAACGTTATTTGAGATTATTGAAAGAGGAACCTCATTTCATAAAGCATATTCCACAAAAATATATTGCTTCATTTATTGGGATTACGCCGCAAGCACTCAGCAGAATACGAAGAGATATTTCTTAACATAGATTCATATTTAATTTATTTAGTGATTCTAACTTTGTGATAAAATTGACTAAATGAAACCCTTAGTGATCCTACTCTCCTGTTTTATTATTGCTGTTGTAATACTAAAATCAGTCAAAAAAGAATATGACTTTCCTCTATCAGGAAGATTATCGATGTCGGTAATGTTACTTTTTACCGCTATCGGGCATTTTCTGTATACTGAGGGTATGGCTATGATGCTTCCGGAATTTATTCCCTTTAAAAGAGAAACGGTTTATTTAACTGGATTTATTGAAATAGCTGCTGCAATTGGTTTGCTCTTACCTAATTTCAGGATAATTACCGGCTGGTTGTTGATTGTTTTTTTTATTATGATTTTGCCTGCCAATATTTATGCAGCTGTAAAACATGTAGATTACCAAAAGGCCACTTATCAAGGAAGAGGCACGGCATATCTTTTTTTTAGAGTACCCTTACAGCTTATTTTTATTATTTGGACATACATGAGTACAATACGATAGTTAATTTATTCATGCAGTTGGTAGTAATGGTATTTTAATACCTGATTGGGCTACAGAGCAAAGTAAGCAGGTTGTAGAGCATCTGCAGAATATCTTGTACGACACAATATAAGAGTATAGCATTCGATTACATTGGTGTTGAACAATCATTAAATTATGAAATAAGATTATTGCAATGACGAACATATCTTAAAATACTTAATCATCAAATAATATTACCAATGCAGAAATTATTTTTTTTGATACTAGCTACATTTTCTTTTACCTATAATTACGGACAGGAGCAAAAGCATAAATTAAAAATTACTCAGTTAACCGACGATTTTTACGTTTACACAACATATAACACTTACGAAGGCAGTCAAATACCTGCAAATGGATTGTACCTCTTGTCGGATAGCGGTGCTATATTATTTGACACACCCTGGGATACAACACAATTTCAACCATTGCTTGATAGCATCAAATTAAAGCACAACAAAATTGTTACTATATGCATAGTAACGCATTGGCACAGCGATCGAACTGAAGGCCTTGCCTATTATAAGCAACAGGGGATTAAAACATATACTACTCTTTTAACAGATGAATTGAGTAAAAATAATAACAAAAAAAGGGCAGAGTTTTTAATGACAAAAGACACTATTTTTCATGCTGGACCATATTCATTTGAAGTTTATTACCCAGGTGAAGGGCATACAGCTGACAATATTATTATCTGGTTTGGAGAGAAAAAAATACTTTATGGTGGTTGTTTGATAAAAGGTGCAGATGCTGAAAATTTGGGTTATCTCGGAGATGCAAATATTAAAGAATACGAGACGACACTCAGACGTGTTGAAAAAAAATGTGCTGACCCAAAATTCATCATCATTTCTCACAGCGACTGGAACAATATCAACTCATTAAAACATTCTATTAAGCTGGCAAGAAGGCTAAAAAAAGGTAAAAACAACTAATAGCATATATGTAATTGTGATTATTAGAGATGTCAAAATTGACGAGATAATTTAAATTCAGATTGTAAGTAATTCAGTATTATCAAATACTAACTTTGTGACGAATAGAGATTGCGAAGAATTTATTGCCGTCTTGGGGAAAGTGGGATATGATCCCAATAATGCCATATAGTTTTTCCCATAACGTTTAAAGAGATAGTCCATGACTTCATCGCGATCCGTCTTGGAAAAGTCAATGTCAAAATCCGGCGGAGAAGTCTGTTCTGGATTTAAGAAGCGCTCAAAATATAAATTGAGTTCCATCGGGTCGATGTCTGTGATACCGAGACAATAGGCAACGATCAAATTGGTTCCGCTGCCCAGGCCCACATGTTAAAAGCCTTGCTCATTGGCAAAGCGCACCATATTGTGGTTGATCAGGAAGTAGGTGGTACCCCCCAACTCATTGATCACTTTTAGTTCATAGTCCAGCCGCTCTGCCACTTTTTTGTTGTGTTTGTCATAACGACGCACGAGACCGGAATGTGCCAGTTTATCCAGCAACACAGCATCGTCTTCTTTTGAGCCCTCGAATAACTGCCTGATTTTGGTCGACTTCAAGTTCTATTTCCATAGAACAGGCATCAAGGAGTTTGTAGGTATTGGTGACCGGGGTAGGGTAGCGGCTACATAGTGCGAGTGTTTTACTCGGAGTTACAAACACATCTTCCCTTCTGCAACAGGTAGCAGAGCCCAGTTGTGAAAGCAGGATATTCTGGTCAATCGCACGTAGCAGGCAATGGAGATAAAAATGTTCTTTATTCTTTATGACCACAGGTTGGTGGGTCAACTGATATTCCGTCGGCGTGAAATTATACAACGATTGTAGTTCATAGGGTTTTATGCCGATTTGGTCATTGGGATTTAGTTCGATTATATTTTTTGCATTGTTGGGATAAATCACGAATACATGTTCAAGCGCATTTGGGTCAATGGGAAATGCAATGTTATTGATCAGGTGATGGGATAAAAATTCATTGAACCATTGCAGGCCGTGGTTGCTTTTAGCAATTAAGAGATAACAGTGATGGTGATTGTTCCTGATGTCGACACCGAGTACCGGTTTGATACCAGCTTCGTGACACACTTTTACGAATTCCCAGTGGTCGTAGGTGGGGTTGATGTTGCACAATGTCAGCGTTGTAATGCCATGTTCCACAGCAGCGTTATGAGATTTATAGTTACATACATGCCAAAGCAGAACGAATAATATGTCTTGCAGTCTAAATACAATCTTTATAAGTTTTTTCTTGACCATAATTACTAAAAAAATTAGTAAATTGAATAAGATTATTTTACTAACTGACTATCAATCATTTAGGAAGTGTGAGTTCGTTTCATACGTCAACATTTCATAAATGGGTAAATTGAGTAAAATTGACTTAACAGGTTTTGGGATGGATAAAGAATTGACAAATTTTATAAGGATCCGTAGGCATATTGTCACAATTCTGGTCGAAAAGCGCTTGGCGGAGTTGAGAAAGCTAATTGACGCTGTGGATTCCCGCATTCACGAGCTTTGTATTACACCAAATAAGGATGGCAAAATAGAGCTTAAGGAATATTGGGATCTCAAGTATAGATTGACGAGGGATGTGGAAGAAGCGGAGGAAATGATTAGAAAGAAAAAAGGGGATCGTTTTCCAGTTATCAACCCCGATGATCTAAGAACGAAATATTATCGTTGGACTGATGAAGAATTCGTTATCGCAGCTAACAAGCTCAAAACGCTTTCACCCATGGAGCGTATTGAATATGTGTACGAGCACAGCAATCGGATTGCACTTTTCGAGCCTCACGAGCGAGAAATCAACGGAATGTCTTATAGCTATGGTATATTACTTGAAGACTATGCCGCTGCTCAATCTGTTGGGTGGCATTTTGCAAATGAAGAAAGTAAAAGATGGTTTGCTGAAAGTTGCGACCGATTATACCGGCGTATTTTTAAATGCCAGGAACAATGGGAAAAACTTAACCTTGTTAAAGATGAGATCGAAAAGATAGAAGAGAGATTAGAGCCAGCCAAACAACAACCCGATTATTTAGCAGTTAATGGATTTGCTTATGGGTTCCTAACGGAAAAAAGAAAAGAGAACCGCTATTTTGTTGAAGCTATAAACCCTTACCACTTTAAAGACATCCGAGAAACTAAGTTTAATGGTATGTATTGCCTCGATGTTGTGCATGGTATTGCATCCTATCGCATCTGGAGGGAATGTCAGAATATCAAGAATGCACTGGAAATACAGCAGCCAATTCTAAATACTGATCCTGATGACGAACGAATAGCAAATGTTACTGTGGCTGACCAATTAATGAGGGAGCTTGGTATTATTGAGCACATTTTCAAGGCTCAGTATAAAAAGGTAGATCCCAATGACGCGCAGCCTTATCCAACTATTTTAAATGCCACTGGCGAAAAGCATATCGACGGTAGATATCTGCATCACATCATGATTTATTCTCCGCATGAGTTTCTGAACATGCAATCATACAAAAAAGAATTTATTGCAAGATTTGAAAACGCTGTTACAATCAATTTGCTTAAAAATCAACTACAGGATATTAGAGACAAAGCATTTTATGTGATGGACTGGTACAATAAAAACCTTACTGCGAATGCTGAGATTGTAATACAATTCAAGGCGCTTAATGATTTGCCGATTGAAGAAGAGATTGCAGCAAAAGAAGAGCATACGGCCATTGTAACTTTATTGAGCTTAACAATCAGGGAAATTTACATCGGTAAAGTAATAGGAGAGAGCTCCCGTACCACCCGATTTGGTAAAATTAATTACCGTTACCTCGTCTCAAATAAGGAACTGGCTGATGCTTGTGGTCAGTTGATTTATTTTATTGATAGTTTCAGACTTGGGTTGATTAAGAAGGAAAAAGTAATGAAAATAAATGCATCTATACCATCTTCATTGACTGAGTTGTTTGTCAATAAAGCTGATTTTGAAAAGTCTATTTCGGCATTGGTTACCATTCAAGTAATAACGCCTGATGGGGAAAATCTGATTGGCACGAAATTGAAAAGTGCTATTCAGGTATGGATTTATCTTTTGAGAGAAAAGAAGTTGATAAAAGAAATTCCAGACAATAAATTACCGGATCTTTTAAACAACTATTTCAGAGGCCTTGGAATAGGAAAGGATGGAAGGACTTTCAGAAACGCTATATCTAAGGTTGGGAGTCAATACAAGAGAAAGTTGTTGGAGTATATATAGGCCAGAGTTTGCCATCATTTGCCATGGTTTGCCATTTTTGAAGTTTTGGCAAGAGATTTCGATTTTCTTGCATTCAAATCTGAACACCATGTATAATAGAAACAAAAAGAGGATGACTTACGAGAGGCGAGTAGGTAGAAACTATGTAAAAATTACAGGTGATGCCAAAGATATTGTGAAATTAGCTTGGTTTGACAGAATTGCGACTTTTTTCTCCATGTTTACATGGTTAATTTCTTTGAAGTCGATATTGCCAGACACACTCATATCCTGGTGGACGAAATTTGATTCAAAAAGCTAACAAAGAGTTTAAAACAAATCGATAGATATTAAAAACTATGAACGTAAATACGGAAATACCATGGAACTCCTTTGATTGGAAATTATTCCAGAACCTTTGTATCTCATTAGCCGAAGAGGTCTTTCCTGGCACTTTATTTGATGAGTATCTGAAACAAGGCGCTCCACAGGAAGGTATTGATCTATTAAGTCTTAAGAAAGAAAGCGGCAAATTTGTGACGATTCAGTGTAAGCGCGTTAAAAATTTTGATGAACCGGCACTTAAAAAAATAATTGAAACATTTCTGGCAGGTGAGTTTGCAGAAAGGAGCGATCGGTTTATCATCGCTGTTTCGGCTGAAACACATCACAAAGATATCCAATTACCGATCTATGACTGGAAGAATAAAGTTTACGAGGAGCGCAAAATTGAGCTGGAAGTATGGGGACGAGAGGATTTAGAAAAGCATCTTCAAAAACATTGGAGTTTAACGGAATATTTCTTCGGGAAAGCAATAGCTGACAGTTACTGTATCCTGCAGGTATTCAATCCGGATTTCCCGTTGCTCTCACCCATTCGAAACTATATTTCCCGGAAGATAACTACCGTTGTTAAGCAGGATGACCAACATCGTTTCTGGTATAGAGAAAACCTTTTGGATCTGCAGGAAATATTTCTCTCACACAGAACTGCTCCGCAACATATCTGCATTGTAGGTGGCCCTTATTATGGTAAATCTATCTATCTAAGGCAAGTCGCGTACCAGTTAAGCAAAGAGGATAATCCCTTTTACCCTTTATTTATCGAAGTGAAGCAATTTATGGTGCAGCCTATCGAGCAATTGCTTGATAGTAGGTATGGAGCCTGGCAAAGTATTCCTAGCCGTCAACTCATCCTTTTTATAGATGGACTGGATGAAGCCAGAACCGATCAATTTGTAGACATGGTTCATTCGATCCAGACATTTACCAGTAAGTACCCAGTATTTCATGTGGTACTCTCTTGTAGAAAATTGTTCTATGATCAGTACAATATCCCGGATCTATTACCCAAGTTTTCATTTTATGAATTGTATCGTCTGGAAGAAGGAAAGGTGGAAGATTATTTAAAAGAGGCACTTGGAAGAAAGTATGAGTTTTTTATAAATGCAATAAATACAGCCCAGCTAGGTACTGCGCTTTACCAACCATTCTACCTGGAGAACATTGTTTCTCAATACAAGGAGAATCGAAGATTACCTGCAAGCAAGATCGCGGTTGTAGAATATTTTATCAAGAATGCATACGACAGATCAAAAGGAAGGCAGCTTTCCGGTGGTAGAATCCTAGGACAGCAGTTAAAATTATTCCAACAGACCATAAAACGCTTTGCTCTTGCTTTACAGATCGCTGGATTAAATGCAATGAATGATGAAATGATACAGGAATTGTTCACTTCTCAGGAGCAGGAGCTATTGCAACACAATTCGATGGTTAGTGCAAGCGATGGTTGGTGGAGTTTTACCAATGCCATGTTCCAAGAACATTTTTGCGCACTTGCTTTATCCGGTCATTCTATTCAACAGATTGTCTCCGTATCATCAGTTGGATTAAATATCAAGAAGATCAAAACAAAGTGGCTGCAAACTCTTGCATCTCTTGTTTCCTTGCTAAATGAGGAAGATCAATTATTTAATGAATTACTGGATTATTTCCGGTCAGATAATATTGAATTGCTTTTTCAAGTTGAGCCAACAAAATTTCAAAAAGATTTTCGATTTCGATTACTGAAAGATTACATAGATAAGGTAAACAAGCAGCAGGTGAGATCAACTGTGGTCACCGAATCAAGAGTTGGTGAATTTGTAGATGGAATATCAGAGGCGTTGGAATATCTGCTTTCTATCTTAGAAAGCAATGAAGCGTCTGATACAGTTAAAATCACATGTTGTGATGTGTTAGAATCCGTTTCTATTGAAAGTAAATATCACGATCGATTGCGCGCAATTGTGATTCGCCAAATTGGTCAAACCCAAAATGATTATTACGCCTCGAACCTTGTAGGCATTATAGTTTCGGCCAATGCAGGTACAAAAGTTTTAATTGATCTGTTAGTTGCAGCCACCAAATTTGAAAAGGTACATGAATACAGGCAAAGCATTTACAAGCTTATTCTTCAAACAGACCTGGTTGATACTTACTACCAATTTGCTATTGATGGAATAACCCATTTAATTACCTATAACAAAGGGATGACCCATGCGGGTTCGGAATACAGACTTGAAGAATTACTACTTGAAACCAACTCTTATATAAACATTCGGTTACTATTCCAAGCTATCGCCAGCAAGGAGTGGATTGAAACCTTTCATCATTACCGTTCTAGGAATGAAAATTTCCTTTGCAAATTACTGGAAAAATGCGCCTCTCTGGTTCAAACAATGCCTTGGGTCATTTTTCCAGTATGTGATTTCATGATAAAAATGCCCCGTTATGAATTAGAAGGAGCGCTAGATTACCTCGACAAACTGTTTTCGGATCCCCAGGCAGAAATGTTAGCCGTTCATTTGTTCTGCCTTGACAGGTCGAGAAAGTTTGATTGGCAGACCGGTGTGATCGTTACGGTAGCTTCATTTGACTACCTGCTTCATGAATTTGAAGAAAGGGGTGCCGATCGAAATGAACTGGGGAACTTTATGTATGGCCTCCATTTCAGACATGACGGTGAGTATGAAAAATTCTGGCAAAGTCTTGATGGTCTGTTGCAAGGCCAACTATCCCGAGATAGCACGAACAATAATAATGATTCTAAGGAGTATCAAAATACAGAAAAGATCAAACGCGACAACGACAGGATATTGATTGAATCAAAGGAAAATATGCGTAAAGGTGTAGAGGCTTTTTTTGAAGCGCATGGCAAGAAGTCAATCGACATTGATGAGCTCTTTATTGATGGGTCATCCCAACTTCGTCGTTATCAGTTTGAATCTAACTTTTTGTTCCGTCACATGATAGATTGTAAACAAAAGGCTAATGGAAACATCAGATTATCTGCATGCCTGAATGGTTTACGTGAGACTGATAAAGATGATTGGTTTCAATATAGGAGAGCACATTTCCTATTGCATAGCTATTCGGAAGATGAATATTGGCCATTCTATAAACAGTTACTACATGAACAATTCATTAAAGGGTTGAACGATTTTAATTTTGTAAATGTCTACCTGGATATGAAAGGCGTAACCAAATACAATCCATATGCTGCTCAAATAGGGGAGTTGTTTGTAGAATTTGGTTTTGAAGCACCTTTGGAAAAGCTACCACACTTGTTGTGGTTGGATATTGATGGAATAAGGAGCTTCAAAAGTGATGACTGGAATACTACCCGGCCATCCAATCAACAATCACAGTCCATTGCACAGTTGGTGATTCAATCTGCCGGAAATGAAAATCTTGATCTGGTTTGTGATGAGGTACTCAAACATATAGAAATAGGCATTCAAGCTAAAGATGTTTTAGGTAGCCATTTTGCAATCTGTGCGCGGTTTAATGTTAAAGAGGCTGCAGGTGAAATGCTGTGTCATATTAAACGTGGTACTTTTGAACCTTACAGAACAGTTGATCTTGTTAAGGCTTATCTTGGAGTAGATGGAGATGGACAAGAGGTGCTTTCTTATTTTGAATCCCTCACTGATTTTGAGTCTTATACTTTTTTAAATCTAATCGAGGTGCTGATTGTACCGTTTCCCCAGGCAGTCCATGTTGTGATAAAAAAAGCATTTAAGTCTGAAACTATACAATATGAAAATAAAATTGGCTTAGCGAGAAGACTAGCTCAATTAGCAGATATTAATGGTTTTCTTTTTCTGGTTGATGAAGTTGTTCGACTAGAAAAAGCCCCTTACACAATCCAAGGGACTATCGATGTTCACTTTATCAATACAGCAGAAGCATTAAAGGCTATTGACAGAATCGTATTTATGGTAATTGATCCAAAATACGATGATCAAACCAGGTTTCACGAATCCGCCCGAAGCATCATTATGGAATGGCTAAACGGACTGGCTTCGAAAAGTGAAAAGGATCTTATGCTAGTTTTGGAATTTTTGCAAAACAAAATAACTGAATTGGAGCCCACTTATGGAGAAAAAGCTAAATTTTTCAATTTTTATATCGAACGAATGCTGGAAAACTTTCGTTCAACTGACAACGAAAAAATACAACCTGCGGAAATAGCTGAGATTCTCAATTCTTTTCATCGATGAGATTGGTATCGATTGCAATATTTAGCAAACTGATGCATTCTTGAATCGAAAACCCCATTACAATCTTTGTGTTGGTTACGATCTGACAAACAACTGCAGTTAGATATCCATCAGAATCAAAAATAGGAGCACCGCTGCAACCTTGATACTCATCTTTATTGATAATAATGTTCGGGGCGAGGAACATATGAAAATTGTTTTTTGTTCTGTGGAATTTCAGATCACCTTTAAAAGCGTTTACGGCATGTAGCATCTTGCCGTGATAGTCATGTTTTATCTTGCCAAACAAGGCATAATATTTATTCTTGTCTGGTTCTGCAATTGAGCTGCTATCAATAACTATTTTGGTTCCACCGTTTACTTTGAATGATCCAAAATCTATTTCAGGTTGGAGTAATCCGATTTCCCCTTTCATCTCTGAAAAAGTAATATCTAGCATTTCACCTTCTTTGAACAAATCTTCAAACTCCTTTATGTCTTTGGCATCTGCAACTTTGTAAAGATCAAAGTAGCAAAATCCTCCTTGTGGACGTATAGGAGTGCCTTCCTCAGTTCCTTGCCTGTTCGTTTCAAGGTAAGTATGATACTGGTCATAATCGGTTACGTGTCTAACCGATACAAAAAACAATCGCTCACGATGGTGTAGCATAAAGCCAGTTCCGAAAGCAATGGGTTTCAGAACGTCTTTGTCAACGACAAATAACTGTACGGAAGATCTCACAACAATATCGCCTAGCGATAGCTCGTTTATTTCTTCTAGCTGATCCATAAAATCTATTTTTTAGTTGTTTCTTTCAGCAGTTCTTGAAACTCAGCAATGTGAAAGCTTTCTTTGAACCAGGATAGTTCCTGTTCATCCATTTTTGAAACATAAGTGATCACATCGGACATGCGTTCATTCACTGTGCGGGTATAGGTATAAGCTGTCTGATACTGTTCTTTGGTTAGTTTGCCTGGATCAATAAATGAGCCCTGGTGATCGGCATAAAAAGCGTTCTGTTTATAGCGTTCCGCATTTTCCCACCATTTGGAGTTATAATAACTTTCCAGCCCACCTCTAAAAAGTGTGGCCAGTGCCTTACCATAAGATAATTTTGTGGCGGCGCTGATCGAGTATAAAGTGTGCAATGCGGAGAATAGTGTTTTGAATAATTTGTGTCGGGGGACATGATAACGAAACAAAGGTTTGATCGCCTCAATCGAGCGAAGATTCATTCCTTTCCCTTCGAGAAATAGGATGAGCGCTTTTACCATTTCCTCAGAGCCTAAAATCCTATGAGCAATTGCATTCCCGTAATCACCTATACTAGCAAGTGTATCTGCCGCTACCAGATGACGGTTGGCATTCGCGCGTACTGTAGGATAAAACATGGCACATTCTTGCGCTGTAGGCAGCATGAAATTAGTTATGCGCATACTTCTGTCCTTTTTGCAGGTGAATACACAATAATTACTTCCACTGGATTATTCCATCTTTCCACCTGTTTAAAAGATGTCGCCGCAAGCACACGCGGGATTGCAAAAAGGATCTTAGTGTGTAACTGTCTCAAGAGTTCAGGTGATATTAATGAAAGAAAAATATCCTGTATAGCTTTGGCCTCTTTTATGCGGTAAAGTTTACCGTTGGTCATGATTACAGCAGTTGTTTCCTTTTGGGTAATAAGTATTCCTCCTTTATTTCGTTTTGAAAAGCGTCGGGGGATGCGCTTTAGCCCGCTTAGTATTCTTTGTTGGTTTTCGCGTGAAGAAGCCCACGCAGTCATTTCTGCTTCTGCATTTTGGAGGATACGGAATTGTTTTTTGCCGACCCACTTTGAACATTTCTGGAACGCACTTTTCATCCCTTTATGGAACCTTCTAAATGTTTTTCTATTGTTTAAATCTTCTTGTTTTATCAGATAACCAGCTTCTTTACGTCGATTGCGGTGCATTGGGATAGGTTCCAAAATCTGTGACATAAAATATCTGCAGATGTTTTCAAAATCAGTAGTCAGATCTTGCGTCCTGATTTTACAGACGGTAATTTTAGGTTTATTTTTAGAATTTATTACATTTTTGCTTAAGTGAAGATTCCAGTACAAATCACCTGGTCGATGGGAAATAGAAAAATGCAATTCTTCTGGCAAGCCCTTGAACCAGAATGATGTTACATTTTTTGAAACACGGATCATGCATACATCTTCCATCACCAATTTGTTTAATTTAGACCAGTCTTCCATATTGCAGTTGTTTTTATAAGACAAAAGTTACGAAAAAATGATTTTAAGCCTTTGGGAACATATCAACAAATTAAAATCGGAAATCGCTGGTATTTCCCGGAATGCTGTGCTGGATATGTTTGACGAGGATTTGTGTCAAAAGATTGACGAACGTTCTAAAACTGAGTCCTATATCAAATTGCAACTGGTAGAAATTATCAGTCACCTCATGGAAGCTGGCATCAATCACACCGCACATATGGAACATGCGTTTAGCCTCTATAACGAAGTGCAGATATTTGATCACCTACAGCAGAAGTGTAATATTCACCCGGTGAAAAGAAGCAAAAAAAGTAATACACCGGATTTTACGATCACCAGCAAGGACAATACGAACATTAACCTCGAACTTAAAACCCTTTTTGCCGCAGATTCTGTGAACCTGATCCGTGATGTACAAAAGCAATTTTTTGAGATGAACGTGAAAAGAGAAGCCATTCAAAAAGGTGTATTACCCTCACATACCGATGTTTCTGCAAACTGGAATTTCTTTAAAAAGCCCGGTCAAGAAGAAGTTCGACGATTCGATATGATTGAGTTGCTATATAGCAAACTCGATAAATCTAATACCCTAAAGCAACTTAACTATCAAGGTAATCCTAGCATCTTAATGGTTGACTTTGCTGCATACGATTATATTTTTTGCCCGCAGGAAGCTCTGCCTTATTTCATCTATCCCAGTTTCCATTCCGCAATGGTGAGTGGCCTTTTCTGGCACCTTTGTTTTGGCAGGGAAGGGGAGCGACTGATGGAGATGCCGGAAGAGATGGATATGGGTAGACCTTGCTTAGGCACTGAAATGAAACGCGACGGCTTGCTCTACAAGTATCCCGAGATTAAGGCGATGATTATTGGTATTAAATACAGGAAGGGCAAACGTCTGGTGGGTTTACATACAGCAAGAATGGAAGACCCTGCTGTTCTTAATACACTTTACGAAATTTGCGAGTTTGTAAACAATGACTTCAATACCGAATATTTCCGAATTGGTTATGACCCCAGGATCAAATATTGGCCAGATGATACGGATTACTCATCGACTGTTTAGTTTCAGTAGTTGGATTATTCAAATGTGAAAAATGTATTTACCAACCATGCACCTATTCTATTCTTATTCGGTTAATCGGTGTACATCTGCAACTCATTTTAACAAGAAAATTGAATGAGTCTGTAAGGAGCTAAACCACCATTATTGTAACAATCTACAGGCCTTGCTTCAATCTCTTTAATAGCAAGACATATTACAATCTTGCAAACTGGCAGTTTGAATTACGAGGATAAATAAGAGTTAAACTTCAGAGCGTATAAATCACCAATCTGTTTAATTGGATCAATTTAGAATTTATTCAATGTATTTTCTTTTATGCAGGTCCCTTAAAACCCTGAGATAAGTAAAATAGAAATCATGGATTGTTGGTTGGTAATAAACAGGTGTAGCGGAAGCAATGTCTGCGTTTATCAGATCAATTTTGGTTGGTTTGGTTCTATCCATCTGAACCGAAACCAGCACATTTTGTAATGGCAATTTATAACTCATTTGTTCAAGAGACCTGAATTTATGAATATATCTCAGGTCAAAAAAAATCATCAAATTAGCATGCCAGCTGTAGTTGTAGATATGAAAATTATTTGCCTCTAAGAACATCATGGCTTTTATTAATTCCTGTGCACCGCCTAGCATTTTTGACAATATAGTCATTTCCAAAATTGGTGTATTCCACATGGGAATGCTTTCGCGTGTCTCTCCCATATCATCGCCAACATTGATTGCATTTTGATCTATCATAAATGGCACTTTGCAAAAGTTAAAAACCTCTCTTAGCCCAAGCATATTTGCATTGACAAGCGCTGTTACAATATTAAATATGCCATGATCCAATACCACTTCGCTCAATTTCCCGGTTTGATCTTTTTGATATCCGATCTGGAGCCTGTTCAACATTGAATGCACCGTCTTTGCGATTTGTGTATAATTTTGAAAATGAAAGATATCGACGGAATAGAACTTGTCTATATATCCGCTAAAATCTACACCTGACCCATATTTGTTATGAAAGATATTCCGTATATTTTTTATGTCACATACAATGATCACTTTGTCAAACCCAAATTTATTGGTTTGCATCCGATCAATACGATAATCAATATGAGCGGAAAAAATATTTAGGATTCTGAAAATATGCTCTGGATCAATTCTATCCAGGTTATCAATCACCAGTACATTTTGCTTGGCTAATTTTTCAGCTCCATCATCCTCCTGATCATTTTTTAGAGGGCTTTTCAGCAATTCACGGATTAGCTGGGTAATGATGTCGTTTTCGTAAATAGAATAATTACTATTTTCAATTGATTTCAAAAAATCAATAGCCCTATTTGATTCGGTGGCAGCTTCTCTTTGCTTCCCAAATTCCTTCATTTTATTAAACAAGGGTTCCAGGTGATTGACCAGTGCTTCCAGTTGCTTTCCTACTTTAGGTATATACCGCAACAATGCATTTATTACTTCACCGGGATTTTCTGCAATAAAATTAGTCGCGATCTCAACATTGGAAAACTTAATGTCATCAGCTTTTTTACCTTTTTCCAATAGAGCTAACAGGATATCATATTTTAAGTACTTGAAAATGTCTTCATTTGAAGCCACTGTATAATTGACTGGATCAATAAAGTAGGCATCATAATGTTCACCACCAAGGTATTTAGTTTGGTTTTCAAAGAAATGCAATAAGAAAGTCGTTTTACCCTTCCCAAATTTTCCAGAGAAAATAATTTTTTCATTAAATGGTTCACCCAGATGTTTTGCAAATTCCTTGGCTGGCTCTAATACAAGGGCTTCTATCAAATTATCCATAAACAGGGTTTTTATTCAAGCCAAATGTAAATAGCCAAACTAATAACTAATACAGTGTTTTCATTATGGCCTGTTTGGAATGGTTTCAACAACCCGCTAAAGGTAGCCGCATTCAATTGCTGGAATCCACAGAAGCTACTGAAGATTAATCGGATAAGCAAGCATCATTTTTTATCCCTTACTTGTCAATTTAGTTACACATTGTTAACTTCGGTTTGATGGTGGTGCTATTTTACTGCCCGTTTTCTTACCCCTGCAACCCTTGAAATGGCTGAACTGAATGTCATAACATCCCCAGTATTATTGGTACGCCGCTTACGGGCTGGTGAGGTTGCGGCATTTACTGAAATCTTTGATGCCTATGCAGAACGGTTGCTTGTTTATGCAGTCAATGTATTACATGACCGTGAGACCTGCGAAGACCTTGTTCAGGATATTTTATTATGGCTTTGGGTCAACAGGGAGAAACTTGATCCTGACCTGGCACTGGAGCCTTATCTGTTCCGGGCCATGCGTAATGAAGTCATTGACCATATACGCAGGGGCAAAGTAAAAGAGCGGGTGTTTGATCAGATTGAAAAAAGAATCTGGATGGAGCCAGTCACCGAAAACCAGGTTTACCAACGGGAGCTACAGGATAAACTAAAACAGGCCATCTACGATCTGCCGGAAAAAATGCAGCAGGTCTACCTATTAAGCAGGGAAGAACATTTAAGCCATAAGGAAATAGCAGAAATACTATCCATTTCTACTAAAACAGTTGAAAATCAACTTGCTACGGCGATGAAAAAGATCCGTGCCTCCCTTGGTAATTTTCTGCCCCTTGTACTATTATTCCTTGGTGGAAAATAATTGTCGTTCAGACATAGGGGATTTCTCTCACTGATCCGCTATTATCATTGTATTACTATTTTAATCTGTGATCCATTGAATAAAGAGGAATTCATATTACTTATTACCCGTTACCGGGAAGGGAATGCGAGTGAACTGGAAGAGCAACAGCTTATCAACTATTTCAGTTCATTCCAACAGCCGTGGGACGAGGAAACATTTGGTTCAAAAGCAGCAGCAGTATCCCGGATAAAGGATCAGTTGCTTACAAAAATTCCAAAAGACGGACTCTTAAAACCTGCTCATAAAGTGTATTTTATTCGCCGCTTCCGATGGGTTGCAGCGGCCATCTTATTATTGATAGCAGGAGCAACCTGGCTCTTGCTCAGTACTAAGGACTATGAAAGCCATTTTTTATCACAGAACGAAAGATTTAAAAATGATATCGCACCTGCGAGGACTGGCGCGCTGCTGACACTTTCAGATGGAACCGTCATTAATTTGGATACTGCTGGAAATGGCGAGTTGGGGAATGGATTTTACAAAACGACAGATGCCATTCGTATCGATCAAGCCAATGTAGATTACGCCACTTTAGAGACACCATTTGGACATACGATGCGTGCCGTGTTAAGCGATGGAACAATTGTTTGGCTCAATGCGGGTTCTTCGATCCGCTTTCCCACTTCTTTTAGTGGTAATAAAAGACAGGTAAGAATTACGGGGGAAGCCTATTTTGAAGTTGCTAAACAGTCTATACCTTTTATTGTCGAGACGGGTAAGGAAAATGTTGAAGTACTCGGTACACATTTTAATGTCAATACTTATGAAGCCTTACATCTTACCACCTTACTTGAAGGTTCTGTTAAAGTAGGTCGTACTATCCTGCAACCTGGAGAACAGTGGGATGGGAAACTAGTAAAGCAACCTGATCTCAATGAAGTGATGGCGTGGAAGGAGGGGTTGTTTCGATTTAAAGACGCAACCATTGAAGTTTTGATGAAAGATATTGCGCGTTGGTATGCTGTCGAAGTGGTATTTGAAGGTGCCAAGATCAAGCAACAGTTTATTGCTACGATTCCACGAACGGCAACAATAGTTGAAGTGTTACGAGCGCTTGAAACGACCGGGGGGGTGCATTTTAGCATTGTGGGTAAAAAAGTTACGGTGCTACCGTAATCAACGATACTGTTCAAAAAAAACCGGATTCTGTTTGCGGCAGAACCCGGGGGAAGTTTGGATCAGACAACTAAAACGACGAAGTCTTATTGTTAACCAGTCTGCTGACAGGCGGACCCAAACCATTGTAAAGCTATGATAAATCTTTGCAACGCAAAGATGCAGGAAGGGAAAAAAACAAACCCACTTGCTTCTCTGCCATTGATTGCTTTGCTTCACCCTCAATTCAAAAAGACCATGAAGCTGATTACTGGTTTTCTGCTGGCAGCTTTATTACAGGTGAGTGCATCTGGATTTAGCCAGCAAATTACCTTACAGGCAAAAGGTGCGTCTTTGGAAAAATTGTTTCCACTGATCGAAAAACAGACGGGTTATTATTTTGTTTACACCCGCGAACTCATGCAGGGTGTCGTTGCCGTGGATTTGGATATCCAGCGTTTGCCTTTCAGGGAAGCACTTGATCAACTATTTAAACAACAACCTGTTGGCTATGATTTGATCAACAAAATGATCGTACTCAAACGAAAAGAAAAAATCATTGAGCGCCATTTGTTACCTGAACTTGCAGCCTTGATGGATGTGACTGGAAGAGTTATTGATGAAAAGGGTATTCCAGTAGAAGCAGCTACGATTGCTATTAAAGGAAAGGGGGCGGTTGGTGTCACTAATTCAGCGGGTGTTTTTACGTTGAAGGGGGTTGAAGCGGACGCGACCTTGGTCATCGGCGGTGTGAATATTGAAAATATTGAAGTTAATATCGGTAAGAGGAATGTGTTGGGTGATATACGTGTTAAAACCAAACAAATTGATTTAAATGAGATCAGTGTAGTGAGCACAGGGTATCAGGATATTGCTAAAGAAAGGGCGACAGGCTCTTTTGTAAAAATTAGTAATGAACTATTGAATAGAAGGGTCAGCACGGATATCCTAAGTCGATTGGATGGGATTGCTAGTGGTCTGATTTTTAATACCAATCGCAGGCAGTCCAATGATATTAGTATTCGCGGCAGGAGTACCATTTTTGCGAATGATCAACCATTGATTGTCGTTGATAATTTCCCTTATGAAGGTGATATCAATAATATCAATCCAAATGATATTGAGAGTGTTCATATTTTGAAAGATGCGGCGGCGGCTTCTATTTGGGGCGCGAGGGCTGGTAATGGCGTGATTGTGATCGTCACTAAGAAGGGTAGGTTTAATCAACCTTTAAAAATTGAATTCAATCATAACGTTACATTCGGGCAAAAACCAGATCTGTTTTATCATCCGGGTTATTTGAATTCGAGTGATTTTATTGATGTGGAGAGACAATTGTTTGCAGCAGGTTATTATGCATCCGATGAAACGTCATTGAACAGGCCCATGTTATCACCTGTGGTGGAAACACTTATCAGACAAAGAAGTGGTCTTATTACCAGTGCTGAAGCTGATGCAATCATCAACGGCTTTCGATCTAAGGATGTGCGTCAGGATCTGACCAAATATGTTCACCAAAAAAGTGTTAACCAACAACATGCTATTCATTTAAGCGGAGGTGGTGAACAAATCAATTATGCTTTTTCTCTTGGGTATGATCATCATCAAAAAACGGACGTGGGCAACTCTTATCGACGTTTTTCCATGAATTCTTTTACTAATTTTCGCGTCACTCCATCCTTGGTCTTCACCGCTGGAATTAATTATATTCAAAGCCGTGATAGAAGAGACAATCCAGGCTATGAAAATATCAATTCGGGCAATACTAAAGCGCTCTATCCATATGCACAACTGGCGGATGCCAATGGTCAACCGCTTCCCATTTCTTATACTTTCCGCAATAGTTTCATCACGAGTCTTCCATCACAAATGCTCAACTGGCAATATAGTCCGCTGGATGAAATCAGGCTTGCCGATCAATATACAGATTTGACCAACGCGCGTGTGCAATTAGCTGGAAAATATACTGTACTGCCGGGACTTGATTTGGAAATGAAATACCAGTATGAAAAACAAGGAACGAACAATCGCAATCACAGAAATCGAGATACTTATTTTGCCAGAGATCTGATCAACCGATTTACGGAAGTGAGTGGAACGACTTTTACCAGAAGAATTCCCACTGGTGGGATTCTCGATTTGGCGAACTCGAATTTGAGCGCACATACGGGTCGTGCACAGGTTAATTTTAATCGGGTGTTTGATCAGATTCATGAAATCAATGCAGTAGTTGGATATGAAATTCGGGAGTCAACTGTTGACGTAAACCAGGCTCGTTATTATGGGTATAACGAGGAGTTGGCGACATCTGCACCGGTTGATTATGTCACTTTTTTTCCATTGTATTTTAACACCGCCAGTTTTGGAACGATTCCCAATGGCAACACGGTCTCAGGGGCGACAGACCGATTTGTATCAGGATTTTTTAATGGTACTTACACGTATAATAAACGTTATTCTTTTTCAGCGAGTGCGAGGAAGGATGCTTCTAATTTATTTGGCGTAAAGACCAATCAAAAGGGTGTGCCATTATGGTCTGTTGGTGGTATGTGGGATATCAGCGGGGAGAAATTTTACCAGTCTGTGCTTTTTCCTAAACTGAAATTGCGAGCAACGTATGGATTTAATGGCAATATCGATAAGTCTGTAACGGCTAAATTGACTGCCATTGCTTTTAGTTTCGGTGCCAGTCAGACAGGTCTTCCTTACGGTGCATTGCTCAATCCTCCCAATGAGGAACTAAGATGGGAGAAAGTAAAAACAATTAATGTTGGACTGGATTTTGAAACAAAAAATAAGCGTGTCTGGGGTAGTGCTGAATATTATCATAAATCGGGTCTTGATCTATTTGGCGATGAGTATATCGCACCATCGACAGGTAACTTACAGATCCGCGGTAATTTCGCAGAAACCAAAACCAATGGTGTAGACCTGAATTTGAATGCGCTGATTTTAGATGGTAAGATCAAGTGGGATGCGAACCTGCTGATCAGTTATGTTAAAGATCGTGTCACCAGTTATACCATCAAGTCTCCAGCGAATAGTTTGTTGCAATATGGAGACAATGGATTTATTCTCTATCCACGACAAGGTTTCCCTTTGTTCTCGATGTATAGTTTGCCTTGGGCAGGACTTGATCCTACGAATGGTAATCCGCAAGGGCTACTCAATGGAACTATCAGCACGGATTACAATGCCCTCTTAAACAATACGACACCAGAAGGTTTGATTTATCATGGTTCTGCTGTTCCTGTTTTGTTTGGTGGGTTTCGAAATAATCTGAGGGTGGGTGATTTTACGTTCTCTGCCAATATTGTATATAAGATGGGGTATTATTTCAGGCGTTCTTCTATTAATTATAATGCACTGTTCTCTAATTGGATTGGACATGCTGATTTTGCTCGCCGGTGGCAAAAAGCCGGAGATGAACAAATCACCCAAGTTCCATCGATGCCGGCGATCCCTGTACAAGTCAATAGAGATGTGTTTTATACCAATAGTGCCACACTCGTAGAGAAAGCCGATCATATCCGTATACAGGATATTGCTATTGGGTATGATCTGAAAGGTACATTATTGAAGCGCTTACCCTTTAAGCAAATGCAATTCTATTGCTATATCAATAATATCGGGATTCTATGGCGAGCGAATAAAAGTAATCTTGATCCAGATGTTTCAAGGTATCCTTCTGTGGTTGCGAATTTTCCCAATCCAAGAACCATTGCTATCGGCATTAGAACCACTTTTTAATGATCGTTAAAACAAAAGATATGAAAAAGTATTTCCTACTCTATAGTTTGTTCACCATCGTTTTTCTTAGTTCCTGTCAAAAAAATTGGCTGGAGAAGAAACCCAACACATCACTCTTTATTCCAACCACCCTCGAAGATTGTCAGATACTGTTAGATAATAATAGCCGACTCAATAATCGTGAGCCTGGTATTGGTGAGATCGGGGCAGATAATTATTTTAAGTTGTATGCAGATTGGCAAACGGCGCAAGAGCCGGAGCGTAATATGTATATCTGGGCGCCCGATATCTACGGGTCGCAACCTTCACCTGAATGGCGAAACGAATATGAGAAGATCTATTATGCGAATGCAGTATTGGAAACACTGGAGAAAATTACTCCTAGTGCAGCAACAGCGGATCAGTACAACGCCGTGAAAGGATCGGCACTTTTTTTCAGGGCGGCAGGTCATTATCATTTGGTTTCGCTCTTTGCCAAACAGTATCAAGAAGGCTCTGCAGCAACCGATCTTGGTATTCCTATAAAAACCAGTGCAGATATCAATGAGGTTTTGGTAAGACCTTCTGTCAAAGTGGTCTATGATCAAATTCTTGCTGATCTGACTGAAGCTAAACAATTGTTACCTGTTAATGTGGTTGCTAAAACAAGACCTTCTAAAGTGGCGGCGGAGGGTCTATTGGCGGATGTGTATCTGACGATGGGTAATTATGATCTGGCACTTGACAATGCCAATGCAGCAATTGGTAAATATAATCAGTTGCTTAATTATAATACGCTAAGCACTGCCTCTAATACTCCTTTTACTAGGTTTAATGCAGAAGTGATTTATCACTGTGTACAGATTTCATTTGGAATCATTGTACTCGGCAATGCCTATGTGGATACGACTTTATTTAGGTCTTATCAAGCCAATGATTTACGAAGAGATTTGTTCTATCGCAATAGAACCATTGGTTATAGTTTTAAAGGCAGTTATAATCAATCAGGTTCCTCTTTTTTCTCCGGTATCGCCACCGATGAATTGTACTTGATCCGCGCAGAGTGTCAAGCGCGGAAAAATAATTTAACTGGTGCTATTGATGATCTAAATACCTTGCTTCGTACCAGGTGGAGGACGGGGACTTATGTTAACTTGACGGTAGGCACACAAACGCAGGCGCAAGTATTGAATCTTGTTTTACTTGAAAGAAGGAAGGAGTTGGCTTTTAGGGGCAGGCGTTGGAATGATCTTCGCAGATTGAACCGGGAGTCCTCCACTGCATTTGTTATCAAACGCTTTTTAAATAACCAAGAGTACACACTTGCGCCGAATGATAACCGCTATGTTTATCCGATTCCTCAAGAAGAAATAAGTAGAAGCGGTATCGCACAAAATCCCCGATAAATTTTACACACTTAAAATATACACTGTATGATACAAAAATTATACGGGTTGCTACTGCTTTGCCTGATTTCAGTCATCGGAGCCGCCCAGACAAAAAATAGTTCCTCTTCAATTCAAGCAATTGGTGTAGGCGATAGTTTGCCATCTGTTTTGTTAGAGCAGGTGATGAATAGCAATCAAAGTTCAATGCATACGAAGGATTTTAAAGGCAAGATGCTGATCCTTGATTTTTGGGCTACTTGGTGTTCTCCCTGTGTCTCACTGATGCCGAAAATGGATTCTTTGCAACAAGTATTTCAAGATCAAGTACGGATACTGCCCGTTACCTATCAATCAAAAGAAGAGGTACAGAAACTTTTATCAAAAGCACCTAAATTAAAAAATCTGTCTTTGCCCATTGTGCATAGCGATAATATTCTGCGGACTTTTTTTCCGCATCGTGAGTTGCCACATTATGTATGGATCGATCCAGTAGGGAAGGTTATTGCTATCACTGGCTATGATCAAATCACTGCAGATACCATTCGTATGATGCTCGACAAAACAAGCCCCCGTTTAAAAACGAAGAAGGATGTTTTCAAACCTTATGATCGTGAGAAATCCATGTTGTTTCAGGCTTTGGATTTTCAGGAATCAGATGTACAGTTTCAATCATTGATCACGGGATTTAAGGAAGGTGTTAATACAAGACTTGATGTGATTCGCAGACCGGATCATTCTATCAAAAAAGTTACGGTATTGAATGGGTATCTGAAATTTTTATTTCGAATTGCTTGGAGTGATGATACACGTTTTTTTTCTAGCTCTAGGATTGTCATGGAAGTAAAGGACAGTACTCAATTCGTTTCCAGTGAAAAAGGAGATAGTTTTCGAGACTGGTTAAAGGATCACGCATGGTCTTATGAACTGATAGTGCCACCTCATCTATCCAAGAATGCGTTTACCATCATGCGCACAGATATGGAGCGTTTTTTTCCGCAGTATCAGGTGAGTATTGAAAAGCAACTACGACCTTGTTTGGTATTAGTTCGCACTACAACAGAAGATAAGATCAAATCCAAAGGTGGTTCTAGGGAAGAAGCGTTTGATCAATTCGGCATCCTAATGCAAAATTGCCATATCAATTTATTGATCTCGCAGCTTGGGTTTTTCTATCAGAAGTCTCCAAGACCTGTTATTGATGCCACGGGATATAATGATTATATCGATTTAAAACTAATAGCGAATGTCACCAATTTACAGGAGTTGAGTCAAGCCTTGCGTGCGTATGGATTGGATCTGGTGGAGAAGGATTATGAAATAGAAATGTTAGTCATTAGAGACAGTCAATAGTTGGTTTATGAATAATGATTCGGACGTTTTCTCATGTGCATTGGTTTTTGTTTAAAAATGCATACCCGGTTTTTGTTAATGTGGTGGGTTGCTGAAAATTTGTTTTCAATTGTAATTTGGTGTATTTCGGGAGCGAAATTCGAAGGATAAGAATGGAGCTGCCACTAACAATTGAAGAAATGAAACCTTATTATTAGCAGCATACCAAGACTGGAAAATAGCATTTAAGCATGTGGACTGTTGTTGGAGTATGACATTTGCAACGCAACGGATGGCTTTATCTAATTCTACCCCTGAGTTGAATTAACCATTTTCTCATGTGTATGCATTACCATACACACCCGGATTCGTTTCTACGATGTCCGGGTTTCATTTATTGCTTATATCGATTTGCTTGAATCAAACATGCACTTGCAAGAACGACAATAACAGTTGGGTTGCTCTTGGGCAAGCAACAAGTGCATGGGATTACAAGTCTCAGCCAAGGCAGTTTCTCCTGCCAAGCGGGGTATATTCATATCCCGCTCATTTTGTTTTTATAAAATATCATAACAAGAGAAGGGACAAAAAATGAATTGATATGTTATTGGACAAGTAAATGATTAATTATTTCAAAAAATTTGAAACTATTTTTTGGGTTTCTTGATTGGGATTTTGGCTGATGATCCTAATAATTTGTGTTGCTCTTTGAAACTTTGAATGTCTGAATCGGAGATTTTTTCGAAATGTTTACCAAAATCAATTAGAGTTTTATCTAACGCCGTTAGTATAGGAAGAAGGGTGGTTAGTTTCGTAGCTTTTTTTCCGTTGAGTAAATCAGAAATGGTATTCTTTCTTAAGCCTGTCTCAAGCGAGATTTTTCCAATTGAGTTAATAATATAATCCGGATTATTAGCAATACGTGAATGGCTGGAGCCCTTTTTCTTGGCTTCATGGAGCATACCTGTAAGTACAATCGCTGTTTTAATTTTAATTATTGAATCTTGGGCTTCAACCATAGTGGAAAACTCCAAGAATTTTAATTCTAAAATGTAACGCTAAAGCGATACGATTTAATAATTGATCTATCTTTGCTGATATTTCCAATCTCAGCTTCAAGTTTCTAACGCAACAGTTTAACTAAGTTAAATTGTTGTAATGAA
>JACBFF010000006.1_pt1 | contig 134136 bp, 110 predicted proteins | sample 7449211 | NCBI WGS metagenome assembly JACBFF01 (sample SAMN14896861, study PRJNA631923) | freshwater metagenome | isolation source: cyanobacterial enrichment | place: USA: Conesus Lake, NY | collected 2019-07 | reverse complement strand
GTCAGATTATTTTAAAACCCGATTTAATAACTGACACACTTAATTGAACACTCCCTTTTTGTTTTATATCGAAGCAAATATTTTATTATCCCTTTACATCTTTTATTTAAAACTTTCTTTTGTATCAGACATCCGACATCAGAAATCCGAAATACCCTCCTAAATCTGATATCTGCCATCTGAGATCCGACATATCAATTTGTTTTCTTATTAACTAGATATACCCCACAAAGAATAATCCCCAAACATCCAACTTGGAGCAGGGTGATTTGTTCTCCGTCTAGCAATCCCCAGAATACTGCCACAAAAGGAATTCCATACGTAACCATGGATGCAAACAATGTACCCGCTCTTTTTACAAGCATATAGAAAATGATGGAAGCGAAAGCGGTTCCCAGTACACCCAAAATAAAAGAAGCACCTGTGGCTTTGATAACAGCAGGTTCAGACAAACTCATTGCTGTATACCCGGTATAGTATAAAATGATGGCAGATGGAATGATCAGAAAAACAAATGCCAGTGAAGCAATATTCAATGAGCCTACTTCTTTCATATGTCTGCCTACCATGTTTACATTGATACCATAACAAAGTGTTGCCAACAATACAAGTCCGGCATAAGAGATGTTTTGAAAACTTACTTCTTTACCCGCAAACATCAACAGGCATAATCCAATAAATCCAATGATGACGCCGGCAATTTTGGTGCTATTTGCTTTTAATTGAAAGAATGAAATACCTACCAATATGGTAAACAAAGGGGTTAGTGCATTCAATATACCTGCTAAAGAACTGTCGATTTGTGTTTCAGCAATACAGAATAAATATGCCGGAAAAAAATTGCCTAATAATCCGGATAAGATCACGAGAAACCATTTTTGTTGCGGTATTTGTTTGAGTGCTTTTACTGCAAAAGGAGTAAGGATGAGTCCCGCACTGAGTATGCGAATGGAGGCTACTTGATAAGGTGTTAAAACATGCATCCCTTCTTTCATCAGGATAAAAGAACTACCCCAAATAATGGATAGCACTAAAAAGATGCCCCAGTTAATGATCCGCTCTCTCAAGGTATTGTTTTTGTAAAGGTGAGGGATTGCACTGATTAATTGACCATGTTCTGGCTGAATATTCTTTTCTTTTATATCTCGGGTTAGAAAATCTAACTTTAAGAGATAAAACTTCTCTATGATCCAGCTAAATAAAGTCAGTACCCGAGCACCTAAGAATCTGAATAAAGAAAAAATCAAAACCAAAACAGCTAAACTGGTAGAAGAGCTGGATGAGTTGCAAAATCTTTTGTTTGCAGAAGGTAAACATTCAGTGCTGATCATTATTCAGGGGATGGATGCCAGTGGAAAAGATGGAGCCATTAGAAATGTATTTGGCAATATGAATCCACAAGGTGTGAAGGTGACTTCATTCAAAGCGCCTACTGCATTGGAGTTGTCGCATGATTTTTTATGGCGTATTCACCAACATACTCCTGCCAAAGGCATGATACAAGTATTCAATCGGTCACATTATGAAGACATACTGATCACTCGTGTACATAGATGGTGTACAGATCAGCAAGCCAAAGAGCGTATGCGTGCGATCAATGATTTTGAATGGTTGTTGAATAAACATAATCACACACATATTCTGAAATTCTACCTGCATATTTCACCGGAAGAGCAAAAGCAAAGGCTTACCGAAAGAATCCATGATCCGCAAAAACAATGGAAGTACAACGAAAAAGATTTTGAAGAGGCCAAACTCTGGAAAAATTACATGCAGATGTATGAAGATTGTTTTAATCACTGTAATAAAATTCCCTGGATCATTACACCTTCAGATCAAAACTGGTACAAAGAATATATCATGGCAGAGGCATTACATCGTTTACTAACCAATCTCAAGATGCAGTATCCGGGATTAAAGAAATAGCCCTTTCGTTTTTCACTGATTTTAGGTATTTTCATTACTCACCAAACCAACAAAACCATGGGAATGCTGAAAGAATTCAAAGAATTTGCCATGCGGGGCAATTTGGTAGATATTGCTGTTGCCTTTGTTATGGGTGCTTCATTTGGAAAGATTGTTACCTCTTTTGTTGATGGAATCGTGATGCCTTTGATAGGGATGCTTACAGGTGGGGTAGATTTCAACGACAAAGTATGGGTCTTAAAAAAGGCGGTATCCGAGGTCAAAGATGCTACCGGAGCTATAGTTACAGAGGCTTCTGCTGAGGTATCTGTGAAATATGGCGCGTTCATTACCAATCTGTTAGATTTCATTATTGTGGCATTTGCCGTCTTCCTGGTTATAAAAGCCATCAATAAAATGAAAGGCCCGGCCGAAGCCTCAGCACCAGCAGGACCAACAGAATCTGAGAAATTGTTGGCAGAGATCAGGGATTCGTTGAAGAAAGTGTAGTGGTAATAGCTTATGGATCATAGCATATAGCTGATAGATCATAGCAAATGGAAATCACAAGGGTTGATATATTTGCATAACTATAAGCCATAACCTATACGCTATACCCTATTCGCCATCAACTAAGTGGATAAATATTACCCCCTTCCGGTCGAAATAAGACTTGAAGGGGTTTTCTTTGCAGCTAAAGATTGAGTTGTGAATACAGTGAACTATCAAATCAAGTTAGACCAGTTTGAAGGTCCGTTCGACCTGCTTTTGTTTTTTATTGAGCGGGATGAACTGGATATCTATAATATTCCCATTACCAAGATCATCCAAGATTTTCTGGATTTTATACATCAGGGAGAGAAATTGAATATTGAACTCAGTAGTGAGTTTATTCTGTTTGTATCTACGCTGATGCGTATCAAAGCACGATTGTTATTACCACGTAAAGAAATCGATGCCCAAGGAAATGAGATTGATCCTCGCCAGGAATTAATCGATAAAATTCTGGAGTACAAACGTTTCAAAGAAGCGGCGGTTCAAATGGCAGAAATGGAAGCGATGCGTATGTTGATGGTGAAGCGTGGTAACCTGCAAAAAGAGCTGATTGAAATTGGTGAAGATGCTTCTGAAGGAACCGAGATACAGAACATCACCATGTTCAAGCTGATGAAAGCTTTTGAAAAAGTGATGCAGCGGGTACATGATCGCCAGAATAAACCGGTACATACGGTTGTGCGCTACAACTACAGCATGGAAGGTAGCCGCGATTATATGCTCGACTTTGTTGCGAAAGAAAAAACAGTAGCTTTTGAAAAAGTATTTGAAGTATGTAATGACCGTATACATGCCATCTTCTTATTCTTATCCATTCTGGAATTGACACAACAAAAATTCATGAAGCTGCTGGTAGCAGAAGGAAAGAATAATTTCATTGTAGAGTGGAATGATAAACGAGAAGAAGAATTAAAGGAAGAAGGTCTTACTGACGAAGATTTTACAAATACCTTTACTGACGATCCGGCACCTGCTGCCGAATAAAAAAAATCTGTGAATCTGTGGCTAAATTCATTTAGCCACAGATTCACAGATTAAATCCTTTGAAATTATCCTAATAATACTGTAGCAGTCACTGTTTCACGCATCAGTTCACGAACTGCATCTGCAATGCCTTGCGCATCATACGCACATTCTCTATGGAGTTCTTTCGGCGTACCATGCTCTACCAGTCTATCGGGAATACCCAGAATTTTTACATCGGCTTTATAACTATGTTGGTTCATGAATTCCAATATCGCTGAACCGAAACCACCTACTACTGTTCCATCTTCTACCGTTACAATTTTGCTATACTTACTGAAAGCTTCATGTAGCAGATCTTCATCAATCGGTTTTACAAAACGCAGATCATAATGTGCAGGGTCAATGCCTTCTGTTCTTAATTCTCTGATAGCTGCTGTTGCAAAATTACCCGGATGTCCGAAACTTAAAATAGCAACATCTCTTCCATCCTTAATTTTTCTTCCCTTACCAATCTGTACTTCTTCAAAAGCAGTTCTCCATTCCGGCATCACACCTTCTCCGCGTGGATAACGGATGACAAATGGATAGGCTGTTGTTTCCAGTTGCGCGGTATACATCAGGTTGCGCAATTCCTGTTCATTCATGGGAGCACTCACAATCAGATTGGGAATACAACGCATGTACGGAATATCATAGCATCCGTGGTGTGTTGGACCATCTTCACCTACTAATCCTGCTCTATCGAGACACATCACTACCGGTAATTTTTGTATGGCTACATCATGCACTACCTGATCATAGGCTCTTTGCATGAAAGAGGAGTAGATATTACAGAACACACGCATACCCTGTGTAGCCAAGCCGGCACTTAGGGTTACTGCATGTTGCTCACAAATGCCCACATCGAATGCACGGTGTGGCATTTTTTCCATCATGAATTTGAGTGAGGATCCGCTCGGCATTGCCGGTGTAACACCCATCACTTTTTCATTCATTTCCGCTAGCTCAATCATGGTATGTCCAAATACATCCTGGTATTTAGGTGGTTGCGGGACATCGATTTTTTTCTTGTAGATCTCACCGGTTACTTTATCAAATAAACCCGGTGCATGCCACTTGGTTTGGTCTTTTTCAGCCAGCGCATATCCCTTTCCTTTGGTGGTAATGATATGCAATAATTTCGGACCGGGGATTTCTCTCAGGTCTTTTAAAGTATCTACCAGTTTGGTGATATTATGTCCATCGATCGGACCAAAATATCGAATCTTCAATGCTTCAAACAGGTTACTGCTCTTACTCACTACGCCTTTTACACCTGCTTCAATCTTAGAAGCCAGATCGCGGCTCAGGTTTTTGCCTACAGGTAGTTTGCCAAGTAAGTTCCAAACCTCATCTCTTACTTTATTGTAGGTAGGAGATGTACTGATATCTGTCAAATATTCTTTAAGCGCACCCACATTCGGGTCGATGCTCATACAGTTATCGTTCAAAATGATCAAAACATCACTGTCAGCAACCCCGGCATGGTTCATGGCTTCGAAAGCCATACCGGCTGTCATAGATCCGTCGCCAATAACAGCAATGGATTTACGGTTCTCCCCTTTATATTTAGCAGCCATGGCCATACCCAAAGCCGCAGAAATGGAGGTGGAAGAATGTCCTACGCCAAACGTATCGTATTGACTTTCAGAGCGTTTTGGGAAACCGCTCAAGCCTTTGTATTTACGATTAGAGACAAATTGATCACGTCTGCCGGTCAGGATCTTATGTCCATAAGCCTGGTGTCCCACATCCCATACCAATTGATCGTAAGGTGTATTATACACGTAATGAAGGGCAACGCTCAATTCTACCACACCTAAACTGGCAGCAAAATGTCCGCCATGTACGCTTACCACATCAATAATATATTGTCTCAATTCATCACAAATCTGATGTAATTGCTCTCTGGTAAGGGTTTTGAGGTCATCGGGGTTATTGATCCTGCTGAGTAACTGTCCCGGTTTAATCTCCATGCGGAAGGGTTTGAAATGTAAAAATAGGCTTTTCGTGTTTAGCAATATGCCAATAATACGTAAAGAAACAGTTGGCAAAACAGAAGGTTCGTCGGCGGGGAACATTAATTTACGCCAAACAACTGTGCTTTTTGCCTTTAATCAAATTTCGGGATCAGTGGGCAAGGCTTTCCCGCTATATTTGTTCTCACATGAAGACTAGTAAATCTACTTTGTATTGGTGGTGCCAGTTAGGGGGGTGGTTGTTCTATGGATTGACCATGGTTTTCTTTGCCTTCGTCTTCAGAGATCGTCAGGGTTCTATTAATGAGATATTTTATTATCGTTTGGTGGTGACCATTCTTACCGGTATGGTATTTACCCATTTATTACGTGAGTTGGTGATCAGAATGGAGCTTCGTCCACCCATTGATTCCAATAAATGGTGGTTATTGACCATTACCATTTTATGCATTATTGTTTTGTATAGTTTATCGAATAGTGCCGTCGTAGAATGGTTGCGATATTATGATCCAGCGATCAAAGCCTCGGTGGCAAAAAGATTCCTGTCCAACCTCATTTTTGATTCACCCATGATATTAGTTTGGGTGTCAATTTATTACATTTGGCATTATGTAGAATTGGGTACGAAGAGTGAGATCCAAAAAGTGAAACTGGAAAGTCTGGTAAAAGAATTGGAACTCAAAACCATTAAGTCGCATATCAATCCGCATTTTATTTTCAATGCTTTGAACAGTATTCGTGCCTTGGTGGATGAGAATCCGAATCGTGCCCGTACAGCGATCACTGAGTTGAGTAATATCCTGCGTAGCAGTATGCAGGCGGAAAAATTAGAAACCGTTCCTTTTGAAAAGGAATTGAATATTGTGAAGGATTATCTGGCATTGGAACATATTCGTTTTGAGGACAGATTGCATGTAGAGTATGAAATTGATGAAGATACCCTGGATCAGCCGGTACCCCCAATGATGTTGCAGACATTGGTAGAGAATGCCATTAAACATGGTATTGGAAAGCAAAAAGATGGTGGATTGATTAAAGTGATTTCCGATTACAGAGACAACCATCATGAACTGATCATTCAAAATACCGGGCAACTGAATAGTACTACCAATTCAGATGGATTTGGTATCAACAGTACCAGAAACAGACTGAAGTTATTATTCGGCGGAAAAGCTAACTTTGAGATCAGGGATATTGGAAACAATATGGTAGAGGCGGTGGTGAAAATGCCTGTTCAACCTGTTTATTCTTAATTCTATATAATAACCGATCTATGGCTATCAAAGCGATCATTATTGATGATGAAAGACTTGCACGTAATGAGTTAAAAAAGTTATTGCAGGATCATTCCGATATAGAGGTAATTGAAGAAGCTGCGAATGTGGATGATGGAATTGAAAAAATTGAATCCCTCAATCCGGATCTGATTTTCCTTGATATTCAGATGCCGGGTAAAACCGGGTTTGATCTGCTGGCAGAAGTAGAAAAAGCACCCAAAGTGATCTTTACTACTGCCTATGATGAGTATGCGATCAAAGCATTTGAAGTGAATGCATTGGATTATCTGCTGAAACCTATTGAACCCAAGCGTTTGGCAGACGCCATTCAAAAATTACAAGCAGAAATCTTTAAAGAGTCTGCCGGATTAAATGGCATCAACAGAGGTCCACTTACAGAGTATGATCAGGTCTTTGTAAAAGATGGAGAACGTTGCTGGTTTGTAAAGTTGGGTGAGATTCGTTTGTTTGAAAGTGTGGGTAACTATGCCAAAGTATTCTTCGGTACCAATAAACCACTGATCTTAAAATCACTCAATGCATTGGAAGAGCGTTTGGATGACAGGATGTTTTTCCGTGCCAATCGTAAACATATCATCAACCTCCGTTGGATCGAAAAAATTGAACCTTACTTCAACGGTGGTCTGCTCGTAGATCTCAAAGGCGGCGAAAAAATCGAAGTTAGCCGTAGGCAGACGGTGAAGTTTAAGGAGATGATGAGTCTGTAGTGATTAGCTTATAGTTTATGGCATATGGATCATAGCTATTAACTTATAATTTTATTACTTCTTTTCTTACATTTTAATTGGTAATGGTCATTTATGTAATAGCCATGAGCTATCTGCTATGACCTATAAGCCATAAACCCCACCCCATGAAAAAAAACAACCTACTACTCGTTGCGTTTCTTTTACTGTCACTGAGCAGTTTTGCGCAGAAGATTGAAGATTTGATTACCGAAAAAGAAGTGGCCAGAATCGAAAAGATATTGTCTTCCGATGAAATGGAAGGCCGCAGAACTTTTACCAAGGGCATTGATAAAGCTGCAGCATTTATTGCAGATGAGTTTAAGAAAACCGGACTACAAACCTGGAATAATAGTGGTTCTTATTTGCAGCAGTTTTTGATGATACGCCCCAAGTTTATAAGTGTAACTGCTACTGTAGATGGAGTAGGTGTTGATAGTAAAGATGTAATTGTATTCACTTGTCAGCCTGAAATTAAAGTGACAGAAAAATCCGGATATGAGAAAGTGACCATCGGAAAAGGAGCTAATCTGGGTACGGAAATAAGAAAGTTAATGTCTGCTAACAAGAATTATTTTGTGTTATTGGATACAAGTTACAAAGGTTCAATACCGGGTCTCACTCGCATGAAGAGTACACTCTTTAAGACTGATTATAATTTGATTTTTTTATTTACTACCGGTGATCCTAAAACCTATGCCATTGAAAGTAAGCATGAGATCACTGAGCTTCCGGCAGCCAATGTTGTAGGAGTATTACCCGGTAAAAGCAAGAAGAATGAATATGTGATTTTTTCAGGGCACTATGATCATTTAGGAATCATGGGTAAGGATAGAAATGGAAATGTGCAAACGGATTCCATTTTTAATGGTGCCAATGATGATGCTGCAGGTACTACTGCTATGATGGTGCTGGCACAATATTTCAAAGCCATCAATAACAATGAACGCACTTTGATCTTTGTTGCATTCACAGCAGAAGAAGTGGGGGGTTATGGCTCTACTTATTTTTCACGTCAATTCAATCCGGCACAAGTGATGGCAATGTTCAATATTGAAATGATCGGTTCTGAAAGCAAGTGGGGTAAGAATTCAGCTTTTATTACAGGGTATGAGAAAACCGATATGGGTAAAATTCTGCAAAGCAATTTAGAAGGAACAGATTTTACTTTTTATCCTGATCCGTATCCAACACAACAACTGTTTTACCGTTCAGATAATGCTACATTGGCAAGACTTGGTGTTCCGGCACATACCATTTCTACTACTAAAATTGATGTAGATCCTTATTACCATAAAGCCAGTGATGAATTCAGTACGATTGATATTGATAATATGACACGCATTATTCGTGCCATTGCATTGAGTTCAAAAGGTATTGTGAGTGGGAAGGAGACGCCTAGCAGAGTGAATACAAGTGATTTGAGATAATTTAAAATTAGACATAAAAAAAGCTATCATTTTTGATAGCTTTTTTTATGTCTAATTTTTCTTTAACTCTAATACCTGTATCGTATTTCCACTCGTAGATTTCCATTGCTGGTAATTTCTTTTGTTTGAAATAATGATCCATGTTTTAGAAAACTCGGTACTGTCACCCACAATAGTAATGGCAGCATCTGCAGCTGTCCATTTAAAAGGAAATAGATCTGTATGGCTGGTCCCCAATACACTGTAATTGATATTCTTTTCGCCGGAACCATTTTTATGAAAGGTTATTGTGCCGATATTGCTCAAAGAATATCCTTGCTCTGAAGGCGTTCCATTCTCAAACTTATTGATCGTCCATGTACCTACAATTTTAGGGGAACAAGAGATCATGCCAGTCATAATTGTAAGGATGAAGATGATTGATAATTTTCTTTTTTTCATATTCTTTCTTTTTATGTCTTTCAATCAATGTAACAACGAACATACCCTCATTGTTGCTGATTGAATTTTTATGAACCAGTTTTAGGTAAGTTTTACCGAATCACCGCTTGGTGTATGACTCTTTGTGGAAACGGTATTTCAATCCCTTCCTGATCAAATGCCAACTTAATTCTTTTTCTTAATTCACCTGTTACATCCCATTTCTTATGAGCAGGTGTTTCACCAATGATTTTAATTTCAATAGCCGATTCAGCAAAACTATCAATGCGCAAAAATTGCGGCGCTTTTAAAATATGTTCTTTCCAGATGGGGTCTTCAGCCATTTCATTTCCGATCTTATTCACCACTTCTATCACGTGATCTAATTTCGAGTGATAAGCAATGCGAATATTTAAATTCACACGCGAAAAATACTTAGACAGATTAGATACTCTCTTTATTTCTCCATGTGGAACATGATGTACATTTCCATCTAAGTCGCGTAGAGTGGTTAAGCGAAGACTGATGTCTTCTACTAATCCACTGGTACCATCTAAGTTTACTACATCTCCAATTCGATACTGGTTCTCTAAAATGATGAAAAAGCCGGAGATCAAATCTCTAATCAGGTATTGTCCGCCAAAACCTAATGCTAGACCTAAAATACCTGCACCCGCTAATATTGGACCAATGGGTACACCTACTTCTTGTAGTATGATGAGTATTGCCATCGTCAAAATCAGAATTCGGGTTACCCAGCTGAATATTCTGCTTAAAGTATCTTTTCTTTTTCTTTCTGCTTCACTATTTTTATCAGCATCGCTTACCATACTCATCAATACAATTTTTCGAATCACGATATTGATGTAGCGATATAGTATCCATGCAAAAATGGCAACTAAAAAAATTCTAATTCCATGTGTCAGCACCCACGGCCAAAATCGATTTAGCCATTCGCTCAAATGTTGATTCATAATGTGATCATTGTTTATCAGGTTGCATAATGATGTACAACCAATGGTTAGATAAATAATCACTCAGGGGGAAATATTAAGTAGCGAAGTGTTGTAAAAATACAAAATTTTTAAAAAATGCTTTTTATCAAAGAATCAGACGAACGCCTCCGAGTTCTTCTACTCTATAACTAAAAGTATCTCCTGGAGAACTAATGAACATGAAATTCTTAGGAATTTTCCATTCCTGACTTAACTGATCAATTAGTTTGGGTCCGAATTTTCCTTCCAATGTAATGTACTCCATTTTAATTTCGGGATAAGCTCTGTCCAATACTTCAAAGTCTTTTAGAAATTGTTCCGGAGGAGGCTGGTGTTCAGATAATACAGTCACAATTCTGATTTTTCTGGTGATCTCATTCTCCTGTAAATAAATCATTACTTTATTCAGTGTGGCAATATCATCCCCTTTTGAAAAGAACACAAAATCTTGCTCATGTAGTTTGTCTAGAAACTTGTTAATGACAAGGTGACTCAATAAGGAAAGTTTTCTTAATTCTGTTGTGATAGATTTTAAAATAGTCAATATAAACTCCATGATATGATTCCTGTTCAGCATGGCATAGATCAATAACATGGTAGGAATAAAATACTGTAAGAATACCACCAGATATTCCGGATGCATTTTGATATTTCCATACAGTCCAATCGATACTCCCATTAAAGCAATCAGAACAAATAATGGAGAAGCGTATTCAGGCCTGGGTAATCTTGCTCTTCTGATTTTCAAGATAAGATTGCCCAATGCAAAAAAGATCATCACCAATAAAAACGAAATGGTATAGACACCTGCTAACGGACCCAGCGCACCTTTTGTAACCATTAATACGGAGATGCAGAGCAGAAAAAATGTGATCAATATACGATAGCTACTACCTCGTTTATTTTCTTTCAATAGAAATTGAGGTAATACTCTATCTAAGGTCATACGCTTAATCAAACCATTCACGCCTACGAAAGAAGTAAGCACTGCGCCGCTCAATACCAATACTGCATTCAATGAAATGATGGTTGCCAGCCATTGTCCGCCTGTTAAAGAAGCCATATGACTTAATAATGATTGTTGGTTGGCATCTACTTCAGCTACCGGCATGACCCCAATAGCCAAAAATGCAATCAAAGGATTTAAGATGGATACAGCTAGCCACATATTTTTGAGTGTCTTAGGAAACACCCCCTTTTGTTGTTCTTCAACAAAATTGGCAGAGCTTTCAAATCCTGAAATGCCTAATAAGGCGGCACTGAATCCAAAAAATAAAGCCATTCCTAAACTTCCCCCTCGAATGGGTAAAGAGAAATTTTCAACGAGAACAGATGTTCCATGGGTCACTAAAAAATAGATAGCACTTATTACCAGTAAAGCCATTGATGCCATGTGAATGATAAATATGACAAGTGCTACAATGGCACTTTCCGAAATTCCGGCAATGGTAAGACAGAGGAAAAAAAACAATAATATAAGTGTAGCTAGAATAATATTGATTTGAGGTAAACTGTGGTGTAAATAATGCATGGCTTCACTAGCAGAAATAACAGCGGTAGCCATATAAGATAAAATGGTTAAACATGCAGCAACAGAAGCATTGGTTTTAGAAGTGGTATTCAATAGTACATTGTATGCGCCCCCATTCAAAGGCAATGCACCCACTACTTCACCATAAATCTTTCTGAATAAGAATAAGACAGCAGCTACGATCAATAGTGCAATCCAGGCATATTGTCCGGACATAGCAATCGTAATGGCTGAAACATACAAACAGGATGAAGTAATATCATTTCCACTGATGGCAGTTGCTTTCCAGGTATTGAGTTTTTGAGTAGTCGACATAGGTAGAATTGAATGATAAATTACAAAAGAAATGTAAATCGTTACAATCTAACATCTTCAATCGTCCTCTGCTGTCGACTTCTTTCGGCGGCGAAAGCCATTAAATGACTTTCAACAGATACTTCAATGGATGAACTGAGCAAATTTTTATCTTGCTGATAAACCGCTTGCAGCCAGTCTTTAACGAGTTGATGATCGCCACCGCCATGTGGATCGGTTTTCAGACTCCAGGATGTTTGCTTTCTGGTTTTGAAATCTGTTAATACAAAAGTTTCCATATCGCCCATGATATCACCAGCTGAACCCATGATGCGGGTTCGTCTTCCTTCATAAGAAACATGGGCCTCCATAGAAAATGCTGCAGTAACACCGTTTTCAAATAACATGTTTACTGTTAAGTGGTCAGGTTGATCATTATCCATTTTATACACACATCTTCCATAATCAGTTGTTTTGAGTTGTTCTAAAATATGTTCACCCCAATCATCTTCTTCTGCAGGTGGATCAAATACATAGAGTCTTTTTCGATCGCGATAATAGATTTGAATGGCCGAATAAGGGCATGTTCCTTCAACCGCACAACCATCTGTACATCTTTCCGTACTTCCTTTAGGTGCATTGCGATTGGTGAACCAACTCAGATTGCCAAAGCAGTGAACATCATGAACCGGACTATTCACCAGCCATCGAATGATATCAGTATCATGTGATGATTTCGCAAGAATAATGGGAGTTGCTTTTTTACTGTTGCGCCATTTGCCTCTCACATAGGAATGACTCATATGTATGTGTTCAATCGGCTCCATATGTTGTATGCTAATGATATTGCCTATCAATCCGGCATCTATCACTTGTTTTAACTCACGGAAATAAGGAGAATAGCGTAATACATGACAAACACCCACAATTCTTCCGGTTTCTTTTGCTTTTTGTAAAATTTGTCGGCATTCTTCTTCTGTAGGTGCAATGGGTTTTTCTAGCAGTACATCGTATCCAGCTTCGAGCGCGGCAAGACAGGGTTGTGTATGTAATTGATCGGGTGTTGCTATGATCACTGCATCAGCAAATTTTGGCCGTTTGAATATTTCAGACCAGTCACTAAAACAATATTGATCCGGAATGGTATATTCTTCAGCGGCTTGTTTTCTTCTTGATAAACTAGCATCGGCTACAGCCACAATCTTCATTTCTTCCGGATATTCCAGCATATAGCTGGCATAAATATTCCCACGATGTCCAGCGCCAATTAGAATGACTTTAACTGGCGATTCAATTTTTCGATGTAATGGATTAAAAAATACATCATCATCTAATCCAAATAGGCTGGCAATTTCATTCCAGCTATTGGTGGCGGTTTCTTGTAAAAAGCTAAGTGGGCGTAAAAATTTTCTGGATGCAATGAATTGTCTTAGAGACATGAACTAAACATTTGGTGAAAGAATACATTCCTTATTTTGAACTGATCACTTATTCTATTAAAGCTAACACCAGATCCATTACATTGGTTTGTGTAGGACCTGTTTTTAATAACCCTCCGCTCTGTTTAAAAAAGGAATACGCGTCACAATTTGTGAAATAGGCTTCAGGGTCTAATTTCTTTTGAACACACATGGCTATTGATTCTATATCTGCAATGGCACCGGCTGCATCTGTTGGTCCATCAGTACCATCTGTTCCTGCTGCCAAAAATGTAAGTGAATACGTCTCATTATCTTTTCTTTTTTTCATCTCAATCAAAGCTGTGAGTGCCATGTGTTGGTTTCGGCCTCCCAAACCCGTTCCGGTTACTTGTAGGGTTGTTTCTCCTCCGGTGAGTATACATGCGGGTAATGAACCTGTATAGGATTTACAAAATTCAATAATGGTTCGTGCTGTAATGATTGCATCTCCATCTAGTGGATGAAAACGGTGTACCTGATAACCCATTGTCTGCGCCTTTTCCGATGCCGCTTTTATCGCAATATCATTCGTTCCTATCATTATATTCGTAACGATATGCAATAAGGGGTCATGGTGTTTAACAGTTTCTGCAAACAAACCTTTCGCACCCCTTTGTAAGTATTCCCAAACACGAGTTGGGATCACTGTTTCCAATTGATACTTTTTCAGTACATCCAATGCATCTTCATAAGTACTATTATCAGCTACAGTAGGACCACTGGCTATAACAGACAAATCATTATCCGGTACATCAGATAGAATAAGGGTGAACCATTTGCTGTGAGGTGCAAAGCGTAATAATTGTCCGCCTTTTATTTTCGATAAATGTTTCCTTACCGTATTGTTTTCATGAATAGTGGCGCCACATTTCAACAGCGAATCAAACACAATTTGCATATCAGCTGGTGAGATTTCTTCAGGAACATCTGCCCATAAAGAAGAAGCTCCCCCGCTTAATAGACAAATGATAATATCATTCTTTGTTGCTTCTTGTAATAGTTGAATGGTTTTTTCAACAGCCAACAAACTGTTTTGATCAGGAATGGGATGAGCTGCTTCCCGACAATCTATTTTTTGGAGTGGAATGGCATGTTGATACTTTGTTGTGATACATCCTTTGTAGATGTGATCGCCAAGAATTTTTTCTGTCTCTAAAGCCATTGCGGCGGTTGCTTTACCGGCTCCGATCACAAATATTTTTTGATCAGTCGTTAATGGAAAAGAGTGATCACCAATCGTTAAAATGTTTTGTGATACATGAAGATATGCCGGAACAAGTTCAGAAGGGTGTACAGCTTTTATGGCTGCTTGAAAAATTGATACGATATCGTTTTTACCTGACATTGGCTACGTTTATGAGTAAGAATGTACTATCTGCCAGGATATTGTAAAGGTCGTAAACAATTTTCTTTTCCAGAGAAAAATTAAAGATTCCGCTTTGAAAATTAACAAAATGACGAAATTACATAGATCATTCATGTACCAATGAACCAGCCAATGATCCGCAAATACATACTAATCTTGTTACTTTTCTGGATGCAACAGTGTTTGGCACAAGATCTCTACCATCAGGAAATAGATCAATGGAAGAAAGAACGGCTACTTGAATTAAAATCGGAACAAGGCTGGTTGAATCTTGCTGGACTCTTTTGGATCAAAGAAGGTAAACAATATTTTGGTGGGGCTACTACGGATGATATTCGTTTCCCGATTCCTTCTTTTCCTGCACGGGTTGGATATTTTGAAAGAAAAGGAAATATAGTAAAGCAAGTCTTGGAGAAGGATATAGCGTTATCGTCTAATGGTGTTTTCCAAAAAGAAAGAGTGATCTTTCATCCCGATTCGATAAAGCCGATACAAATGTCTTTTGCGCATTATCGTTGGACTGTATTACAAAGAGACGAGTTGATCGGTATTCGTTTCAGAGATCTAAAACATCCGGCTATAGATGCTTTACAGACCATTCCCTGTTTTCCTGTTGATACATTGTTTCGCGTACAAGCAAAGCTGATTCCTTCTCTTCTTCCAAAGAAGATTCCTGTAGCCAATGTACTCGGACAAATAACACAACAGTTATCGCCCGGAAAGTTGGTGTTTAGTTTTCAAGGCGAAACTTATAGTCTGGATGCATTACAGGAAGGGGATAAGCTTTTTATTGTTTTTGGTGATCAAACAAGTGGACGATCAACCTATGCATCGGGTCGGTATTTGTATGCAGCTATGCCGGGTGAAGATGGAGTTACGGTTCTTGATTTTAATAAAGCGTTCAATCCACCTTGTGTATTTACATCCTATGCCACCTGCCTCTTACCTCCCACACAAAATATACTTCGAATAGCGGTGGAGGCAGGGGAAAAGATGGTGGGCAATCATTAAGATTTTAGCAACTGTCTGATACTGCTTAAATGAGCAAATAAAACAGTAGGTACAATCAATCCCGGTAAAAATACATAAGGGAAATAAGTTAATCCGATATTGGGTTGTTCAAAACCAAAACGCTGAAAAGGTGAAGGAACAGAAAGAATACCATGGAATGCGATATTCACTAAGAGCCCCAGACAAATCAGGTTCCAGATCAGCAATACTGTTTTACTAAGTACTTTTCTATGATACCCGAGGTAAGCAATAAAGGGTGCTGTAATACCGGATAGGATATCAAAATTAATTCCCTCGAAAGTCATTAATTGAGGAACGAGTTGATAGGAGTATAGCGCGAATAAACAAAATTCAACCGGAATACGAACAACGTGTAAAAGTGTGAGTTGATCCGGTCTCAATAGGTCTATAAAGTTTCGCCCCTTACGTGTTGCAAATACAATCAGGATGAGTGTTACCGGAGGAAGTAACAGGGCCATAAATCTGGGAGGAATGGTTTGTGTATTGGTATAAAAACCGGTAATGGCTATAGCACTTTGTCCAATGATCCAAATGATCAGCAAACTTGCCAGCATCCTATTACCATGTGCTGCTTTTACCAAAAAGTAACAAGTAAGTAAAGCAGTGGCTACAAAGCCCAATGGTAAGTACAAAGGGACGTTGTTCATAAGGGTTAAGTTTATACAAAGAAAAAGAATTGACCATTCGGTCAATCATGAATTCCATTAACGGTAATTATTGGGTTTGTTAATGGGTATTTCTTTTGTATTCAAAAATAGTAATGATCAACTGTTGTGCTGTACAAGAGAACTGCTATGAATGGCAGCACTCATTTCTTTAATCAAGGAAACATCTTTTTCAATGGCATTACCGATCACAATCACATCAGCGCCGGCTTTACAATTTCGATAAGCTTTTTCAGGATCAGTGATACCGCCGCCGATAATTAGTGGGATTTCAATATGGCGGGCTACTTTTTCAATCATATGCTCAGTAATGGGTCTTTTGGCACCACTGCCGGCATCCATATAAATCAATTTCATGCCCAGCATTTCACCTGCCATGGCCGTACACATTGCGATTTCATTTTTATCGGCCGGAATAGGTGTAGCATTGGAAATATAAGAAACAGTAGTAGGCGCACCGCCATCCACCACCATATAACCGGTAGGCATGATTTCTAAACCACTTTTTTTCACAAAAGGAGCGCTGATCACATGTTGACCGATCAATAATTCAGGATTACGTCCGGAAATCAGGGAGAGGTATAAAAGTGCATCCGCATATTTACTCACCTGAGAAGGGGAGCCGGGAAAGAGAATGACAGGAATATCACAGCTGGCTTTGATTTGCTGGATGCATTCATCCAGATGGCTGGAAATCACCAGACTACCGCCTAAAAAGAAATAGTCCACTTTAGCTTCCACAGATAGTGATACCAACTGATCAATGCTCGCATTATCGACCTTATCAGGGTCAATCAATACGGTGAAGGATTTCTTGCCCGCTTGCTTTCTTTCTGCCAATTGCTGATATATAACCTGCTTCATTCAGTATTAAAATAGATGCTACTGCAAAAATGCAGAAAAGTTTTTGTTTAAGGCGCTAAACCCCTATTTGTTTCGTATTTATCTGAAAGATAATGTGTTGAAAGCAAATTACAGCTGCTAAAAAGCAGGAATTTCCAGTTTGTTGCACCATTTGATTTACGGAAAATTCTTTATTCAACAAGGGCAAATACCAAAAAATCTTTCCCACAACGGGGGATATTCCCGCAAATTCAACCCTGATTTGAGGTGTGAAAAAATCCACACTCTTTATTCACAAGCTGTGCATATTTACGGACTTGGATTATCAAATCGGAAAGATATTTTCGTCAACCGCTTAACATTTCGTTAATCCGCTGGGACCCATTAAATAACCGCTAAAATCAGAACTGCATTATGGCTACTACTCGCTCTAAGAAAGGCTTGCAATTCGGACGTCGCTTTACACAAGAAGGCGTTAGTCCGTACGACCAGTTTGAATACGATTACAGAGATTCTGTGATTAAAAATCCAAACGGTGAAAAAGTATTTGAAATGAACAACGTGGAGGTTCCCAAACAGTGGAGCCAGATTGCCACCGATATCCTTGCTCAGAAATATTTCCGCAAGGCCGGTGTACCGCAACCCGATGGTTCAGTAGGAAGAGAAACGAGCGTTAAGCAGGTAGCACACCGTATGGCACATTGTTGGCGTGTATGGGGCGAGCGTTACGGTTATTTTGCTTCTGAAAAAGATGCCCAGATATTTTATGATGAATTGGTATACAGTATCCTCAATCAGGCTTGCGTACCCAATTCACCACAATGGTTCAATACCGGTTTGCATGAAGTATATGGCATTACCGGAAAGCCACAAGGACACTATTATGTAGATCCGAAAGATAGTAAACTGAAAAAGTCTACTAACGCCTATGAGCGCCCTCAACCACATGCCTGTTTCATTCTGAGCGTGAGCGACGACTTAGTGAACGAAGGCGGTATCATGGATTTGTGGACTCGCGAGGCCCGCATATTTAAGTATGGTTCTGGTGTTGGTACCAACTTCTCTCAGATCCGCGGTAGTGGAGAAAAACTGAGCGGTGGGGGTACTTCAAGCGGATTGATGAGTTTCCTAAAAATCGGCGACCGTGCAGCAGGCGCCATCAAAAGCGGTGGCACTACCCGTCGTGCTGCTAAAATGGTGTGTCTGGATCTGGATCATCCTGAGATCATGGATTTCATCAACTGGAAAGTAGAAGAAGAGAAAAAAGTAGCTGCCCTGGTAGCTGCGGGTTATGACAATAGTTATGAGGGAGAGGCATACGCTACTGTATCCGGACAAAACTCTAACAACTCTGTTCGTATTCCTAACAGTTTCTTCAAAGCATTGGAAGAAGATGGTGATTGGGAACTGAAAGCACGTACCGATGGTCGTACCATGAAGAAAATCCCTGCACGTGAAGTGTGGGATAAGATTGCTTACGCTGCATGGCGTTGTGCAGATCCCGGTACACAATACGATACTACCATCAATGAATGGCATACCTGTCCAAAAGGTGGTCGCATCAATGCGTCTAACCCTTGTTCAGAATACATGTTCCTGGATAATACAGCTTGTAACCTGGCTTCCATCAACCTGCGTAAGTTTCATGATGATGATACCAACGTATTCGATGTAGAAGGTTTTGAATATACTACCCGCTTATGGACCACTGTACTGGAGATTTCTGTATTGATGGCTCAGTTCCCTTCAAAAGAAGTGGCACAGCTTTCTTACGATTATCGTACACTGGGTCTGGGCTTTGCCAACCTCGGTTCTATGCTGATGGTAAGTGGTATTGCTTATGATAGTGAAGAAGCCCGCGGTATTGCCGGAGCGATCTCAGCTATTATGACCGGCGTGTCGTATAAGACATCTGCGGAAATGGCTTCTTTCCTCGGTGCTTTTGATAAGTACGAAGAAAATAAAGAAGACATGCTGCGTGTAATGCGCAACCATCGCGCAGCTGCTTATGATGCTGAAGATGCTTATGTGGGATTGGAAATTAAACCACAAGGTATCAAAGCAAAATATTGTCCTGATTACCTGTTGAAAGCTGCTACCAAAGCATGGGATGATGCAGTACAATTGGGCGAGCAATATGGTTACCGCAACGCACAAACTACTGTAATCGCTCCAACCGGTACCATCGGTCTGGTGATGGATTGTGATACTACCGGTGTTGAACCTGATTTCGCTTTGGTGAAATTCAAAAAATTATCCGGTGGTGGTTATTTCAAGATCATCAATCAGTCTGTTCCACAGGCATTGAAGAACTTAGGATACAATGAAGCAGAAGCAAAAGCAATAGAACAATATGCAGTAGGAGCCGCTTCATTTGAAAATGCACCTTTCATCAACAATGAAACATTGGCTGCAAAAGGATTTACAGCTGATGAAATTGCAAAATTGAATGGTGCTGCTAAATCTGCTTTTGAGATCGGGTTTATTTTCAACCGCTTCACTTTAGGTGATGAGTGCATGCAGCGCTTAGGTTTTAAAGAAGAACAATATGCAGACTGGAGTTTCAACCTTCTCGAAGCATTAGGATTTACAGAAGATCAAATAGATGCTGCAAACGATTATATATGTGGTACCATGACTATTGAAGGTGCTCCATATTTGAAAGAAGAACATTTACCTGTATTCGATTGCGCGAATAAATGTGGTAAGAAAGGTGAGCGTTATATCCATGCTTACGGGCATATCCGCATGATGGGTGCTTGTCAGCCTTTCCTGAGCGGCGCCATTTCTAAAACCATCAACCTGCCACATGAAGCATCTGTAGAAGAAATCGCAGATTGCTACATGTTAAGCTGGAAATTGGGTCTGAAAGCAAATGCATTGTACCGCGATGGTTCTAAGCTGAGTCAGCCATTGAGTAATAAATCTGATAAGAAGAAGAAAGAAGATGCTTCAAGCGACAAGCTGCAGGCTGCAAGTGAAGAGACTCCGGCTGTTGAAACAGGTTCTAATATTGTTGATTTGAGTCAGTTGACTGTGGATGAATTATTGGATGAGGTACAGAAGCGCATGAATGCTTCTACCGATACCAAGTTGAAGCGTCAGTTGTCTACTATCGTGGAGAAGAAATCATTGCCGGCTAAGCGTCGTGGCTTTACACAGAAAGCGAAGATCGGCGGACAAGTGATCTTCTTACGTACCGGTGAATATGCAGATGGAACATTGGGTGAGATCTTCATTGATCTGGCGAAAGAAGGATCAACTCTTCGCAGCTTCATGAACTGCTTTGCGATTGCCGTTTCTGTAGGCTTACAATATGGTGTGCCATTGGAAGAGTTTGTAGAGAAATTTGTATTCACCAAGTTTGAACCATCAGGAATGGTAGACCATCCGAATATCAAGACCACCACTTCATTGGTAGACTTTGTATTCCGTGCATTGGCTTATGAGTACTTAGGAAGAACAGACCTGGTACATGTGCTGGATCGTCCAACCATCGGTAATACCGGAGAAGATGATGGTGATGCTACTTTGCTAGGAAAGCCTGAGCTGAGCAGTGTTCGTGTAACCGCTCCTTCAGCCAATACTACTCCCGCTGCACAACCGCAGAAATTACAGCGTGCAACTGCAGCCGTAAAAGCAGAGAACAGTGGAATGGATGCCGTAAATGCAGCAGCGAAAAACATGCAAAGTGATGCGCCTGCTTGTAACACTTGCGGACATATCACCATTCGCTCGGGTACTTGTTACAAGTGCTTGAACTGTGGTAATAGCATGGGTTGTAGCTAATGCTGTATAGTTGGTCAGGCGACCAACCATGGTATAATAATGATGAAAATTGTTAGTAAATACAATGAGAAACCGCTTCCTTTTAAGGGGCGGTTTTTTTGTGGTTTACGAATAGATCCTTCGTCGCGATTTCCGACTTTGTCGGAACGCTCCTCAGGATGACGAGTGTATATACCGGTGCGTGGAGAGAGAAAAAGCTATGGACGCTTTGCGCCATAGCTTTTTCTCCCTCCACGCACTTTTTTGTCCCGTCTATCCGTCATCCTGAGGAGCAGTAATAACCGCAGGTTATTGCATGCGACGAAGGATCTAGCGTTTGTACAATTATTTGCATTACACTCCGCCTCAGGCCATGACATCGCCTTGTACGAAGCGCTTCGCTATAATTTTGAAAAGTCCTCAAAAGAAAAGGTTATCTCAAAGAAAAAGTTTCTAAAAATAGAAACAATTGTTTTACCTTTACAATCTATACAGCATGCGTTATTTCGAAACCGTGTTTTTAGAAGAAGCTAATAATTTCTTGGCAACTCTTAAAGAGAAAACGGTAGCAAAAGTCTTATTCAACATTGATTTGGCAGAGCAAACTAATGATCCCAGATTATTTAAAAAATTACAAAATGATATTTGGGAATTTAGAACGCTGTACAATGGTCAACAGGTAAGGTTATTGGCTTTTTGGGATAAAACAAATAATGAAGAAACGCTTGTGGTGGCTACTCATGGGTTTTGCAAAAAAACAGATAAAATTCCTACGGCAGAAATATCCAGAGCGATCATGTTACGACAAAAATATTTTGAAAAGAAGTTATAAAAAACAATTTTATGGCAAAGACATCACTTAAAACCTACACCCTTTCCGAAATGAAAGATACTTATATCGGAAAAAGAGGTACTAAGGCAAGGGAGCAGTATGAATATGAACTCAGCATGGAACTGGTAAGTCAAATGATCAAAAAAGTTCGACAGGATCGCAATCTTACACAAGAACAATTGGGTAAGTTGGTAGGTGTTCAAAAAGCACAAATATCAAAGTTGGAAAGCAGTGCAAACAGTGCAACCTTAGATACCATTATAAAAGTGTTTAAAGCTTTACAAGCAAAAATTCAATTCACTGTTACGATTGATCAAAAAATGCTTAGGTTGAACTAACACTATTTCCCTTCCAACCTATCTTTATTACCACCAAACAATTTCAAATGCTGCATTGGTTATTCTCTTACGGAACCCTTCAAAAACCTAAAGTTCAGTTGGAGTCTTTTGGTAGACTATTGGAAGGTCATCAGGATGAGTTGGTAGGTTATACACTTGGACAGTTGGAGATTACCAATGAAGCTGTATTGGCTACCAGTGAACAGTTGTTTCATCCTATTGCCATTCCTGCCGATCAGGATCAGTCTATTCAGGGGATGGTATTTGAAGTTACCGAGTCAGAACTGCAAAGTGCTGATCAATACGAAGTGGAAGATTATCAGCGTGTCTCCGTGATTTTAAGATCAGGCAAAAAAGCCTGGGCTTATGTTCAACGTTTGTAATCATTCAAATCATCTTTTCTTTATCTTGAGACGGATTCGATTCTTATTATTTTCATCCGCCTAAGGCGGACAAATTTTCAAATTTCCATGGGAGATCTTCAAATCAAAAAACAACCCAAGAAATACGATGCTGTGATCGTAGGTTCTGGTGCGGGTGGTGGTATGGCTGCTTATGTATTGGCCAATGCCGGATTAAAAGTTTGTTTGTTAGAAGCAGGTGCAGATTATGATCCTGCCAAACATTCTTCTCAGTTGAAAAATCCATGGGAATCGCCACGCAGAGGTGCCAGTACCAAGTTTCGCCCTTTTGGCGATTTTGATGGCTGCTTCTGGGGTTGGGAAATTGATGGAGAGCCTTATACCATGGCAGAAGGGAGTGATAAATGGGATTGGTGGCGTGCCCGTATGATCGGCGGACGTACCAATCACTGGGGAAGAATTTCATTGCGTTTCGGTCCGAAAGACTTTAAACGCAGAAGTATTGATGGGTTGGGAGATGACTGGCCGATCAGTTATGACGATGTAAAACCTTATTACGATAAGATCGATAAATTATTGGGTGTATTTGGTTCATTGGAAGGATTAGAGAATGATCCGGATGGAATTTTTCTTCCGCCACCCAAGCCTCGCTTACATGAGTTGATGATCAAAAAAGCCGCAACAGGTATTGGTGTACCGGTGATCCCATCCCGTTTATCGATTCTTACCAAACAAATCAATAAAGAAAGAGGAGAATGTTTCTATTGTGCACAATGTGGTAGAAGCTGTAAAGCGGCGGCAGATTTTTCATCATCTTCTGCATTGGTGCAACCTGCTGTAAGAACAGGGAATGTAGATGTCATTACTCAGGCAATGGCGCGTGAAGTGATCACCAATAACGAAGGAATTGCTACAGGTATCTCTTATGTCGATAAAACAGACATGATGGAATACCAAGTGAGCGGTCGTGTGGTGATTCTTGCAGCGAGTGCTTGTGAAACAGCACGTCTCTTACTCAATTCTAAATCTACCAGACATCCCAATGGATTAGCTAACAGTAGTAATGTGGTAGGTAAATACCTGCACGATTCTACCGGTGCTGCATTGGGTGGTGTATTACCCGAACTCTTTGGTCGGAAACGATATAATGAAGATGGTGTTGGTGGTATGCATGTGTATACGCCATGGTGGCTGGATAATAAAAAATTAGATTTTCCTCGTGGTTATCACATTGAATATTGGGGTGGTATGAGTCAGCCTGCTTATGGATTTGGCTTTGGTATGCAGGGCATGAATGGTAAGTATGCCGTGAATGGGGTTAAAAAAGATGCAGGTGGTTATGGTGCTTCATTGAAAGAAGATGTACGTTATTTCTATGGCGCAGGTGTGGGTATGGCAGGTAGAGGGGAAGCAGTTCCAAGAATTGATAACTATTGTGAGATCGATCCAAAAGTCGTAGATAAATATGGTATCCCTGTTTTGCGTTTCCATACTACGCATTCAGATTATGAAATTAAGCAGGCGAAACACATGAAGGAGACTTTCAAAGAGATCATGCATGAAATGGGGGCCATCATTACTTGGGGTGGCGATGATGATGCTTCCAATAATTATGGTCTTGCCAATCCGGGCAACATCATTCATGAAGCAGGTACCGCACGTATGGGTAACGATAAAAGAACTTCTGCATTGAATAAATGGAGTCAGGCACATGATTGTAAAACCTTGTTCTGTGTAGATGGAAGTCAGTTTACCTCACAGGCGGATAAAAACATCACCTGGACGATCCTTGCTTTATCTATGCGTGCATCGGAATACATCATTGATGAAATGAAAAAACAAAATCTGTAAATCCACTCGTCTCGTTTCAAGCGAGATGGGACAAAACATACTCATATGGACAGAAGAAAATCCATTAAAGCGCTCGTAGTAGGAACAGTTGCCACCGGTGTACTGGTAGATGCCTGTAAGCCTACTGATAAAAAGGAAAATGCAACTGCATCTGCTGGTCTGGATGACAGAATGGAGGAAGAGAAAAAATATCTTGCTAAGCTGGAAAAGGAAGAAAAATTCTTTACTGAACATGAAATGGCGACCATTACTATTTTAGTTGACATCATTGTTCCTAAAGACGATGTGAGTGGTAGTGCTACTGATGCAAAAGTTCCTGACTTTTTGGAATTCATTGTAAAAGATATGCCCTCTCATCAAACACCTATGCGTGGTGGGTTACGCTGGTTGGATATTCAATCATTCAAACAGTTTGAAAAGTCTTTTGTAGACTGTAGTGCTGAACAAAGAATACAATTGGTAGATCAGATCGCTTATCCGGAAAAGGCAAAACCTGAAATGGCTCAAGGCGTATCTTTCTTTAACCTGATGCGTGATTTAACCTTAACAGGTTTTTACACTTCTGAGATTGGTGTGAAAGATTTGGATTATCGTGGTAATGTTCCAAATAAATGGAATGGAGTACCTGAAGATGTCTTAAAACAATATAAGTTGGCATACTCAGAACGAGAATTGAAAGAATGTGCGAGTTATAGCTAAAAAACAAACGCTGTGTGATCGAAATCACACAGCGTTTTTCTTATCAAATATGTGGGTGCAAGTCTTAACTCACACCACTACCCGGATTGATAGCTTCTTCCGGATTAATAAAATGAAGCTTTCCATTTGCATCTTCTGCCATCAGAATCATTCCATTGCTTTCAATACCTCTCATTTTGCGTGGGGCTAAATTCACCACAACAGTTACCTGTTTTCCAACTATGTCTTCCGGTTTGAAATGCATGGCAATACCAGATACAATGGTTCTTGTTTCAAAACCCAGGTCTACCTGCAATTTCAGCAATTTATCAGCCTTCTCCACTTTCTCGGCAGAAACAATAGTGCCCACTTTCAAATCAATCTTAGCAAAATCATCAAATACAATCTCCTGCTTCACCGTAATCTCTTTTGCTTCTGTCGTTTCACTTTTCACTTCTCCCTTTTCACCTTCTTTTTTCAAACTCACGGCATTTAATTTCTCTATCTGTTCCATAATTTCACTGTCTTCAATTTTTCTAAATAATAGTTCAGGTGCTCTGAGGCTGTAACCCACACTCAGCAATTTCATACTACCTGCATTTTCCCAATCCAGCATTTTTTCAACCACTTTCATCATATGGCACATTTTCTTCGCGGTAAATGGAAGGAATGGCTGGATGAGAATAGCCAAATTTGCTGTAAGCTGTAAGCAAATATGCAGGCAGTTATCAATACTTTTTTGTGCATCCGGATTTTCCGCCAATGATTTGGCAACAATCCATGGTTCTTTTTTCTGCATGTACTGATTACCGGTACGAGCCAGATTGATGACTTCAAATAGAGCTTCGCGGAAACGATATTCTTCCAGTAATGCGGTTACTTTATTTGCACAGTTCTTGATCTCGGTAATGGTCTGTTGGTCTAACTCATCTGCAATATCCTGATGAAATGAAGGTACTTTACCATTACATAGTTTATGCATCAACACAAAAGTGCGGTTCACGAAATTGCCAAAGATGCTGACCAATTCACTATTGTTGGCATCCTGGAAACCCTTCCACATGAATTCGCTGTCTTTTGTCTCGGGTGCGATCTGGGTGAGATAATAACGGAGTACATCCGCCATTTGGCTACCGCCATTTTCTTTGTTGATGAAGTCATTGATATAATCCTGCATATCGAGTTTCCAGTTTCTACTGGTACTCATTTTATCTCCTTCCAGATTCATGAACTCATTGGATGGAACATTATCCGGTAAAATATTACCATGTAGTTTCAGCATCACAGGGAAAATGATACAATGGAATACGATATTATCCTTGCCAATAAAATGAACCAGTTTGGTGTCTTTATCTTCCCAATAAGGTTTCCAATCTTTTCCGGTATTGATCGCCCATTGTTTAGTAGCACTGATATAACCAATGGGTGCGTCAAACCATACATACAATACTTTCCCCTCAGCATCTGCAGCCGGCACTTTTACGCCCCAATCCAGATCACGTGTTACAGCACGAGGCTGTAATCCACCATCGATCCAGCTTTTGCATTGTCCGAGTACATTGGAACGCCAGTCATTGGCATGTTCTTCCAATATCCACTTTCTTAAAAAATCTTCATGACGATTCAGCGGTAAATACCAATGCTTAGTAGATTTCTTGACAGGTGGTTTTCCGCTGAGTGTGCTAACGGGGTTGATCAGTTCATCCGGACTCAAACTTTTGCCACAACGTTCACATTGGTCGCCATATGCGCTATCGAAACTGCAATTCGGACAGGTTCCCTTGATGTATCGGTCTGCCAAAAAGCTATTGGCTTCTTCATCAAAATATTGTTCAGATTCTTTGATCTCCAGATCTCCGTTATTATTGAGTTTCGTAAAAAACTCCTGTGCCGTTTCATGATGCAGTGGATCGCTGGTACGATGGTAAACATCAAAAGCAATACCCAGGTCTTTGAAATTCTGCTCCATCAAAGGGTGGTATTTGTCAATGATGGCTCTTGCAGTGGTTCCTTCCTTGGTTGCCTGAATAGGGATGGCGGTTCCATGTTCATCGCTACCGCACACAAATACTACATCTCTTTTTTGTGCTTTTAAATAACGTACATAGATATCTGCCGGTAAATAAGCACCGGCCAGGTGACCAATATGTTTTTGCCCATTCGCATAGGGAAGGGCTGCTGTAATCAGGTATCTTTTCGGTTGATTCATGCTCATATCTTCTATAACCGGTCTAAATAGGCAATCCGGGCTGCAAAAATACAGAATGACTGTTAAAGCCCCTGTACCGGATTTTTAGGCGAATATTTGGTGATTTCAGAAAAAGATATATTTTTGATATCATTTTAATATCAAATTGAAAATATGGAAAAAATATACAAAGGAGTTCCCGGATTTACCGCCCTTGTTGTATCAATTGTTTTATTTGTAGCTGGATTGTATATACTGATCAAACATGTGGCAAACGATAATTCCCCGGACGGAAGTTTAATTGTGGCAATGATTATCTGTTTTCTGGCTGCTGCCTTTATTCTTAAAGGACTGGTCATTGTTCAGCCTAATTATGGTATTACACTTACTTTCTTTGGTAAGTATGTTGGTACCTTAAAAGAAAATGGGCTTTCATTTGTAAATCCGCTTTTTGTAAAAATGAAAGTATCGTTGCGGTCAAAAAGTCTGGAGAGTGCAAAACTGAAAGTAAACGACAAAATGGGTAACCCGATAGAGATAGCTGCTGTTATTTTATGGCAGGTGCAAGATACCTATAAAGCAGTTTTTGAAGTGGTGAATTTTAATGAGTATATGACCAATCAGAGCGAAGCGGCCATTCGTCATTTAGCATCTAGTTACCCATATGATAGTATTGAGGATGAGTTTGCCAATATTACTTTAAGGGACGGCGGAGAAAAAGTGTTTGAATTATTGGAAGCAGAACTCAACGAGCGATTGGACAAAGCAGGTATTGTTATTACAGAAGCAAGGATTAGTCACTTGGCCTATGCACCTGAAATAGCTGGCGCCATGTTGCAAAGACAACAGGCCACTGCCATTGTAGCTGCCAGAAGTAAAATCGTAGAAGGAGCTGTAGGAATGGTGGAAATGGCTTTGGATATGCTTTCTGAAAAAGAAATTGTTCAGTTGGATGATGAAAAGAAAGCAGCCATGGTAAGCAACTTGATGGTGGTGTTGTGTGGTGATAAAGCGGCTTCGCCAGTATTAAATACAGGTAGTTTATATCACTAGTATCTTTACAGATCAATTCGGTAGTTGTGAGTAAAAAATCATTTGTATTAAGATTAGATGAACAGGCATATGCTGCATTGGAAAGATGGGCGGCTGATGAGTTTCGTAGTGTGAATGGACAAATTGAAATGCTGATTGATAAGGCGCTGAAAGATGCAGGAAGAAAGAAAGAACCCATAGCATTAAGTAATAAGCAAAAACCAAAAAAATAACAGCAAGTTTAATAAACCCATGACCAAAGTGCCACCCAATCTCAGTAAAGGCGATACTATTGCAATTGTTTGTCCTTCGGGTTATATGCCTGCTGAAAAAGCAGCAACCTGTATCAAGGTATTAAAGGAATGGGGTTATAAAGTGCGGGTAGGCAAAACATTGGGCAACCAATTCCACTATTTTTCCGGTACTGATGACGAAAGGAGAAACGATTTACAATTAATGCTTGATGATCCCACAGTCAAAGCGATTTTATGTGGCAGAGGTGGTTATGGGATGAGCCGGATCATTGATCAGCTGGATTTTAAAGCGTTCAAAAAAAATCCCAAATGGATCATTGGTTATAGTGATATCACTTTGCTGCATGGTCATTTGTACACACAACTAAAAACGGCATCGCTTCATTCGCCGATGGCAGCTGCTTTCAATGATGGTGAACATGCGAATGAATACATTCAATCATTAAAGAAAATACTCAGGGGAGGTTCTTATAAATATCGCTCTGCTGCACATCCTCTGAATCAATTCGGTACTGCAACCGGAGCGTTGGTAGGCGGTAACCTCTCTTTATTGGCACATATGACAGGGAGCCGTTCTGCTTTTGATTTCAAAAAGAAAATATTGTTTATAGAAGATATTGGTGAATACATCTACAATGTTGATCGCATGATGATACAGCTGGAAAGAAATGGGGTCTTCAATAACTTATCTGGATTGATCATTGGCGGATTTACAGATATGAAAGACACAGTGATCCCGTTCGGCACCACCATTGCAGAAGTGATTCATGAACGCGTCAAAAAATACCCATATCCCATCTGCTTCGATTTCCCCGTTAGCCATACCCGAGAAAATTATCCGTTAAAAGTAGGGGTGATGCATAAGCTGAAAGTGGGGAAGGGGGGAGCGGTTTTGGCTGATAGCTTATAGGTCATGGCTTATAGTCGTTGATTTAATTTATAACTAAGAAAGAAGTATAGGATTTGCTTCTTTCTATTTACTATTTCCCATGAACTATAAGCCATAACCCATCCGCTATCTGCTTCGCAGCAAACTATCCATTTTACTCTTCATCTCAATAAACGTATTCAAATCTCTGTGAGCGCCGTTTTCGATGGTGACGAATTCATCGCCGGGTTTGAGGACTGATTTGAGTTTTACGGCATTGCGGTAGGGAATGACGCCATCTTCAGTTCCATGGAAAATGGTAATGGGTGCTGTTACTTTTTTCATGAATTCATTCGATGGGAACTGGTATTTTAAAATTGCTTTTAATGGGTACATCCATAAATACATCCCCACCAATGAACGCATACTGTTATAAGGTGTTTCCAGTATCAATCTTTTACAATCCCTTACGGAAGCCAATTGAGTAGCAGCCCCTGTACCCATAGATTTTCCATAGATGATAATTTGATTGGGCTGATAAAATTGTCGGGCTCTTTTGTACACCTGTAAAGCTTGGTCATAAATAGCTTGTTCTGTGAGTTTACCCGTTGATTTACCGAAACCCGGATAATCGGGCATCCAAACCGCATAGCCATATGAAGTGAACTTTTCTACAAAACGTCGATACCTTCTGATATTGCCACGGTTTCCATGGAAATAGAGTACTACTCCTTTCCGTAAACTATCCGGAACAGTGAAATGAACCATATGCGTTTCACTATGCTTATCTACGGGTATCCAAATGTCTTCATAGGGTTGCTCGAATTGATACACACTATCTCTCGCCACCACTACTGGTTGGAACAATATTTTCTTTTGAAAAGAATAAAAAGCGATCCCGATCAGGGCATATACGATGAGTACGATCTTAAGCCAACGAGGGATTTTCTTTTTCATCTTTGATTTTTTGTCCGAAGGACCCCTTCGGGGATTCTTTGATCTGCGATTTGATAAAGGTCAATAATAAATGCTATCTGGTCTCTTCAAAAAACAAATCAAGAAATCAAAGATCAAAAAATCACAGATCAAATCCTTCTTTTTTCGGAACTTACAGCAAAACACTGCTTTGGGTCAACTGCTGTTATATATTGCACTGGCTGTTGTACTACTTTCTGTACTCACTTATTTGGTACAGGAAAGACTAATATTCAAGCCTGAGAAATTGAAACATGATTTCAGGTTTGAATATGATATTCCTTTTGAAGAGCTCTTTTTTGATCCTGCACCAGGCGTTCGTATCAATGGGTTACACTTCTACAGACCTGAGCCCAAAGGATTGATTCTTTATCTACATGGCAATACACGCAGTATCAAAGGCTGGGCTAAATATGCTAAAGATTTTTATCGATATGATTATGATGTGGTACTGGTAGATTATCGTGGCTTTGGAAAAAGTACGGGTAAAAGAACGGAAAAAGACATGTTGAAAGACATGCAGTTTGTATATGAGCAACTGGCTCAAAAATATCAGCAACATCATATCCTTGTATATGGTAGAAGCATGGGAAGTGGCTTTGCCACCAAGATTGCCTCAGACAATACACCTCGTTATTTGATATTGGATGCACCTTATTACAGTTTTAAAAAAGTAGCCGAGCGTTTTATGCCCATACTACCCATCAAGTATGTACTTCGCTTTCATTTGCGGACAGATAAATGGATACAAAAAGTGAATTGCCATACTTATATCATACATGGTACCAAAGATTGGCTGATTCCTATTAGTCATAGCGAAAAACTACAACGCTTTAATCCGCATAAGATTACCCTTATCAGAATTGAAGGAGGCGGACACAATAATCTACCCTCTTTCCATGAGTATCATAATTTTATTAGAGATATACTCAAGTACTAGTAAAAGAAACAAGAATTAAGAGACAAGAAACAAGTAATATAAAGTAAAAAATCCTCGAAGGGGTCCTTCGGACAAAAAATCAAAAAATCAAAAATCATAGATCAAAGATTCTCCTCCAGGCGTCTATACCGCCTTTTAGATTTATTAGATTGGTGAATCCTAGTTTTTCTTCAAGCTTCTGAATAGCAATTTGACTTCTGATTCCTTTTTTACAATACACAACTACGGGTTGGTCTGAGGGTATTTCGTTAGCATGGAGCATCAACTCCCCAAGTGGTATCAAAGTACCGCCAATATTGAATTCCTGATGTTCAGTTGGTTCTCTTACATCCAAAAGAAATAACTGACCATCTACAATTCTTTGTTTGAGTTCTTCTGGAGAAATATGTTTCATTCGAAATCGCTTCCTTCATAATATACTCGCTTCAGGTTCAGTTTAGAAACCGGCGCTACAATGAGTGGGAATTTTTCTATGGTAACATTACTCGGGTCAAGTCCAAAACCACGTTCTTCACCCAAACTAATCTCTTTCAGCCAGAAATACAATTTCATAACGACACGCTCAAAGAATGGCAATTCATTGTCTTGGCTTAAATATTTTTCCAATACGATGAATTGAAAATCGCCTACTACATTATTTTTCTCAAGACTTTCATATCTACTAGTGATATTTACTTCCTTATTGTTTACCAATTCCTCTACCACTTTTCTGAACATAAGATTAATACGTTGTTCAACTCTAAATCCGAGTCGAAATTCTACACGAATAATGTCATTAGGGATGATATGTTCCACTGAAAATTCACAAGTGTATGGATCATCAAGTACATCAACGTGAACAAACCAGTAGATATCTGCCCTTTTAGGTTTCTTATTCAGAATAGAATACATGATCTTGTGCTCAATCTCTTTGGGGTTATTCGCACTTGTCATGTACACCAAGTGGGTAGCGTATTTCGGGATGGTCTTATCATTACTTAGTTCCTGAATCATAGGAATATAATGCTCCATCCGCACAAATTCAACATATCTATTTTTGATTTTTCTACTTCGGAACCACACATACATTACAGAAAATAATCCACCCCCTAATACGAGTGTGACATAACCTCCATGCATGAATTTTTCCAGATTGGCTACCAAAAAAGAAATTTCAATAGTTAGGTAGACTAATAGGTATAAATAGATCCAAATAGGTTTTACTCTTCTGCTTACTAGGAAGTTCGCAAAAAGCATGGATGTACTCATCATGCAAATCGTGATAGCGAGTCCGTATGCTGCCACCATATTTGCTGATTTCTGAAAGTAAAGGACAATACCTATACAACCAATGTATAGTAACAAGCTAATGCCTGGGATATACAATTGTCCTTTTTCTTCAGTAGGATAATTGATCTTCATCTTTGGCCATAAATTCAATCGCAATGCTTCACTGATTAGTGTAAAAGATCCGGAAATCAAGGCCTGACTTGCAATGATGGCTGCAATTGTAGCAATAGTAATTCCTCCGAGTTTAAACCACTGGGGCATAATGCCAATAAAAGGGTTAAAACCAGATGTGATCAACTCTGCAGGAATAGGGCCACCCTCATAATTCGCCAATAGCCAAGCACCCTGACCTAGATAATTGATAATAAGACAGGTTTTTACAAAAATCCATGATATACGAATATTCCCTTTTCCGCAATGTCCAAGGTCGCTGTACAAAGCTTCCGCACCGGTAGTACAAAGAAATACAGCACCCAGTAGCCAGAAGCCTTTTGGATAGCGCGTTAATAGGTCATACGCATAATAGGGATTGAATGCCTTGAAAATGGAAATATCATCAAAGAGGTGTAGTCCACCCAATATGGCAAGCATACTGAACCATACCAGCATGATCGGGCCAAATAGTTTACCAATAGAAGCCGTCCCAAATTGCTGCATTACAAATAGCAGGGTAATGATTCCTATAACAATACCCATTATGGTAGTAGTCTGTATATGACTAAATGCGGGAAGCTGTCTCAATCCTTCAATAGCTGAAGTAATGGATATGGGTGGTGTAATGATTCCCTCAGAAAGAATAGCTGCACCGCCAATCATGGCTGGTACTACTAACCATTTGCGTCTTCGTCTGACGAGTGCATATAATCCAAAAATACCACCCTCACCCTTATTATCTGCCTTTAGGGTTAGAATCACATACTTGATAGTGGTTTGCAGTGTGAGTGTCCAAATAATACAGGATAAAGAACCTAATATTAAATGTTCACTAATAACACGTCCATGAACAATTTCATTCAGTACATAAAGGGGGGAAGTACCGATGTCGCCGTAGATGATACCTAGTGCAATGATGAGTCCTGCAGAGGTAACCTTGTTTAAATTCTTACTCACTCCAAGTAGAGTCCGGCATTTGTGCCTGAATCTTTAACAAATGTATAGGAAATTTCAAGTAACGATAAAGAGTATTCTTTAGAAGAAATTAAGATTTATTTCACCTCCTATCAGGCAACTATTGAACTAGTCGGCTGTTTCCATGTAAAAAAGGGATACATTGAATAGATTCAGACGATACTTACCATGTATTAGCCATATATCTTACATTTGAAATACTTAAAACGGGTTCAGAAATGAAAAAATTTCTCTTCTTCCTGACATGTCTTCTTTTTCTGACAGGTACCTCTCTTGTTGCTCAACAAATTACTTACTCTGAGCCAGACAGGGAAGATGCCCGTGTTATGAATTTTGAGGTATTGGGTAAAGTAGATGGCAATATTTTGGTGTATAAGAGTTATCGGGATGTGGGTTTTATGTGTGTATTTGATAATGGTATGAAAATGATCGAAAAGAATAAACTCGATTTTCTAACTGAACGTACCATCAGTACCGATTTCCAGATTTATCCCGGTTTTGCATATATGTTTTATCAGTACCAGCGCAGGAATGTATTTTATTGCATGGCAGTAAAATTCGACTCGAAAGGTAAAAGAATAGGAGATCCAATTCTGTTAGATACTACCAGTAACATGGCTTATGTCAGTAATCGTAATGTCTATACGGTAATGTTTAGTGAGGACAAGCAGAAGATTATGATTTTTAAAATCAGCAGCCGAAACGATAGAATGCATGTGTTGACAACAGTTTTATTTGATAAAGACCTGAATCTATTGAAAAGAAGCAGGTTGGGAATAGAAAAGCCTCAGCGAAATGATTTTTTATCAGAATTCGTTCTTGATAATGATGGTGATATGGCCTGTATTCGTGCATCTGGAACATTACAAAATGATAATATCAATAAAGTAACTCTCATAACTAAAAAGGCAAATGCGGATGTAGTACAGTTTGCAGATTTGTCCATCAAAGGTTTTTATTTAGATGATATCCGCATCAAAGCGGATAACCTAAACAGACATTATATTGTTACTTCTTATTTCAGTAAACAGCGTAGAGGTAATATTGAGGGATTGTACTATTACTTGTGGGATAAAGATCAACAGAAAGAAATGCTTAATACGGCCACCGTTTTCACAGATGAGTTTCGCTCGGATGCACGTAATGATGGTAATACGAAAACGGCTTTTAATGACTTCTTTTTAAGTAATATCATTGTCCGAAAAGATGGCGGATTCATTGTGGTATCTGAATCGGCATACAGCAGTACCCGTGGTAATACATTGAGTCGCTGGGATTATTTATATGGATCCCCTTATTGGTCGCAGCTCGATTATTATAGCTGGAATAGCCCACTCGGTTTTTATCCATGGTGGCGTATCAATACATTTACCAATAATATGACAAGGTATTATGCCGATAATGTAACCGTCATATCTTTTGACAAAACCGGTAAAATGGAATGGAGCAATGTGATCCGCAAATCTCAATATGATGATAATACCGATAATTTTATAGGATTCGGTATGCTCAATACGGGAGATCGTCTACACTTCCTTTTCAATGTGCAGGAGAAAAGAGATAATATACTGTCTGATCAAAGTATTGCACCCAATGGACAAATCAACCGTAACCCAACTTTTAAAAATTTGGATAGAGGTTATAACTTTATGCCCAGACATGCAAAGCAGGTAGGGGCTAGACAGCTTATTGTTCCTTGTCAGTATAGAGGCTACACTTGTTTTGCAAAAATTGATTATTAACCCTTTGATTTCTACTTGTGGTCGGATTATTCAGAGATAAGTCATTCATTAATATCTTCCTATTAATTGTATTAAGCGTCAGCATCCATTTTCATTTTTTGATCGAATCTCCGGTCATTGATACCAATAGTGGAACGAACGACGGACTCATCTCCCTAATATTAGATCATTATATTGCTTCATTACCTGCTGTGATCAGATTGCTGTTGTATCATGGGTTGGTATTGGTACAGGCTATTCGATTGAATCTGGCTTTGAATGAACTCAGGATGTACCAATCTTCCAATTACCTCCCTGCGATGACCTATGTATTATTAACTGCTGTCATTCCGCAATGGTGTGCCATTTCACCTGCACTGGTATCTAACTCGTTGGTGATCTGGATTTTCATTAAACTCAGTCGACTTTACAATCATTCCAATCCCAAAACATTGCTATTTAATACCGGGATGATTGCCGGACTTGCCGTATTGTGTTATCACCCCATGGCCATATTGGTAGGAGTAGTCTTGTTTGCGCTTGCTGTAGTAAGACCATTTAGATTGGCAGAATGGCTTATCTTATTGATGGGGATATCACTGCCTTATTATTTCGTTCTATCAGCACTTTTTCTCACTGATCGATTATCGGAGTTTCAGTCGATGGTTCCTGATTTTTATCTGGGTATTCCCCAAGGGGCATCCGGAGCTGTTTTTCTAAGAGGAGTGATCGGTTTGGGGGTATTATTGCTCTGTGGTCTCTTCTTTTGGCAAGTAAGTATCAACCGCATGGTCATTCAAATCAGGAAAAATTGGGGCGTCATGATGGTCATGCTGCTGACTTTACTGCCTGTACCATTCATTTTTGAATTGGGTGGATTAGAATCTGGCATATTATGTCTTATCCCCATCAGTGCTTTTGTAGCCAATGCCTTTTCCAATCCAAGAAATCTCAGTTTTCCCAATCTTTTGTTTATTGCGGCTGTCATTATCATTGGGCTCAATAACTGGTATCTGTTGAAAAATTAGGGGTGTATTAACTTGTGTGAACGTACCTTTGGGGCGAAATTTAGTGGAGCCACGGTTTCGGGGTCTTTTTACTTTGAACTTAGGCATCATCATCAATAAATCAACTTTCATGAAATTCGGTGTTGTCGTTTTCCCGGGATCTAATTGTGACAGGGATATGCAGGATTCATTACAGCATGATCTGGGTAAAGAAGTAGTGATGCTTTGGCACAAAGACAAAGATCTGAGCATGTTTTCTACTGATGATTGTATCATTCTTCCAGGAGGGTTTTCTTATGGCGACTATCTACGTTGTGGTGCCATTGCTCGTTTTAGTCCCATGATGCAAAGCGTGATTGATTTTGCAAACCGAGGTGGCAAAGTATTAGGGGTATGTAACGGATTTCAAATTCTTTGTGAGAGTGGATTATTACCGGGTGTATTACTTCAAAATGCCAATCAACAATTCATCTGTAAGAACGTCTTCATCAAAAATGGTAATGGCGAAGCATTGAAAATTCCCATTGCACATGGCGAAGGAAGGTTTTTTGCAGATGATGCTACCCTTGATCAACTGGAAGCTAATAATCAAGTGATTTTCCGTTATTGTGATGAAAACGGAAATATTGATGTTGCTTATAATCCAAATGGTGCGGTAAGAAATATTGCCGGTATTAAAAATGCAGGAAACAATGTATTTGGAATGATGCCACATCCGGAAAGGGCTACTTCCACCGCATTGAATAATCTGGATGGCAAAAAAGTATTTGAACTATTGGGATTGAATTAATAGTAAGGTTTTTCATTTGTAAACGTCTTTATCTCAACTATATGAAAAAAATATTCTACACACTGATATTAACGATGATTGCTGGGATGGTTACTGCTCAGATCAAAGACCCTGTTAGCTGGACTTTCGAAGCCAAGAAAAAATCAGCAGACACTTATGATGTGGTATTGACTGCTACCATTCAAGGCAAATGGCATATTTACTCTCAGAAAACCGGTAAGGGTGGTCCCATTCCTACTAAGATGACGGTTAAACCCAATCCATTGATTTCATTGGTAGGTACAGCTAAAGAAATTGGAAAAGTAGAAAAGATTTATGATGAAATTTTTCAGACAGATGTGCTCTATCTATCCAATACAGCACAATATGTACAAACTGTAAAATTAAAAGGCAAAGTCAAAACCAATGTAACCGGAACCATTGAATACATGGTGTGTGATGATGCGCAATGTTTACCTCCTACTAAAAAATCTTTTGATATTAAGCTACAATAAGATGAAGCATTTATTAGCGACTTTATTCCTTACCCTATTTTCTTTTACCAATATTCTTACTGCACAGGACAATACACCTGTGCAGTTTTCTTTCCAGGCAGAACGAACTTCAGATACAACTGCAATTGTTACTGTGAAAGCAATCATAGGTAAAGGCTTACAGTTATTTGGTGTTCAAAAACAAAATGCAGACGACGTATTTGTTAGTGCACTCAATCAGGATACCACCAAATCAAATAGTCGTTTTATTATTGATTCTGTTCAGTCTTTTGGTGTAAATCAATCTGTGAAACCGGCAGGCACCGAGGAGAACTCATCGGTTTATTCAGATAGTGCCAGTTTCAAATATTTTTTGAAAATTGGAAAAGATACAGTGAAAATCAGAGGGAGCTTTGATTGGCTGGGTATTCGTGGTGATGAATTTCCAAGTGGCTCTGAAACGATATCTGTCAATATTCCATCTGCAGATGTAGTTGCAACAAGCGATGCTTCAGCTGATGAATCATTATGGAATATTTTCCTGATCTGTTTAGTTACGGGATTGCTGGCGATCATCACACCTTGTGTATTTCCTTTGATACCGGTCACTGTTAGCTTCTTCCTCAAAAGAAGTAAAAGCAGAGCAGAAGGTATTCGTAATGCTTTATGGTATTCATTCAGTATCGTATTGATTTATACCGTACCAACATTGATATTGACTTTGATTTTTGGAGATACCATTTTGTATACGATCTCTACGCACCCGGTTTCCAATCTCCTCTTCTTTGCATTTTTCATAGTATTCGCCATTTCTTTCTTTGGTGCTTTTGAATTAACACTACCCAATAGCTGGGCAAATAAAGCTGATCAGCAAGCTGGGAAAGGTGGATTATTGGGCATCTTCTTCATGGCACTAACCCTAGTTATTGTTTCTTTTTCTTGTACAGGTCCATTGGTAGGAACTTTACTCGGACAAACCAGTACACAGGGCGTAAGTATTGCGCCTATTATTGGAATGATGGGATTTGGTCTCGGATTGGCCATTCCCTTTTCTCTCTTTGCCTTTTTTCCATCTATGTTACAGTCTTTGCCCAAGAGTGGCGGCTGGCTGAATGCTGTGAAAGTAACTTTTGGCTTTATTGAACTGGCACTGGCATTGAAATTCCTTTCCAATGTTGATCTTACCTATCATTGGGGATTATTGAACAGAGATGTATTTCTCGTTTTATGGATCGTGATATTTGGATTAATGGGCTTATACCTGATCGGCAAACTGAAATTTTCTCATGATAGTGAACTAAAATTTATCAGTGTGCCCCGTTTATTCTTTGCGATCGCTGCATTTAGTTTTACGGTATACATGATACCCGGTTTATGGGGAGCTCCATTGAAATTATTGAGTGGGTTCATTCCGCCATCTACCACACAAGAATTTAATTTGGATGACCTGAAATACAAGATTGGTAATAATACTGTTATGGTATCTACAAACGATACCAATGCAGCAAAACCTCCGATGAAATATGCCGACAAGCTAAAAGTGCCTTTTGGGTTGGTTGCATATTTTGATTTGGAAGAAGGAATGGCTGCTGCAAAAGCCTTGAATAAGCCGGTGATGCTTGACTTCACAGGACATACCTGTGCCAACTGTAGAAAAATGGAAGAGCAGGTCTGGAAAGATCCGGCCGTACTCAAAAGAATCAAAGAAAATTTTGTTTTGATTAGTTTGTATGTTGATGAATATAATATTGAGTTACCGGAAAGTGAACATTATAAAGACAAGAATGGGAATATGATCACCAATGTTGGACAGAAGAACCTGGATTATGAAATCACTAAGTTCGGTTTCAATGCGCAACCCCTTTATATGTTTCTGGATTTAGAAGGGAATCCCTTGAGTAATATCAAATATGGGTATGTGCCCAATGTACAAAAGTTTGTAGATCATTTAGATGCTATGAAAGCGGCTTTTGATAAGAAGAAATAATACACCTACATTATAAAATTGACAAGCCCCGACTTTTTAGATCGGGGCTTTATTTTTATCGTAACAATTCTGAGCAAAAAACTTATAAAACAATCTGTTTTTCAACCATCATTTTCCTAAGATTGATCAGTCCATATCGCATACGTCCTAACGCAGTATTGATACTGCAATTGGTAATTTGTGCGATCTCTTTGAAACTTAAATTGGCATAATGTCTCAGCACAATGATCTCTCTCTGTTCTTCCGGTAGGAGATCCAGCATTCTGCGAACACGTTCATGGCTTTGTGCACGCATGAGCTTGGCATCAGGTCCTTCTTCTGTGATTTGTATCACTTCAAAAATATCCTGATTATCGCTGGTCTTGATAGCAGGCGCTCTTTTTACTTTGCGGAAGTAGTCAACACACAAGTTATGTGCAATGCGCAGGGCCCAAGGCAGGAATTTCCCTTCTTCTGTGTAACGTCTGTTCTTTAATGTGTCGATGATCTTGATAAATACGTCCTGAAAAAGATCCTCAGCGAGGTAAGTGTCTTTTACAAAGAATAGAATCGATGAATAGATCCTGTCCTTGTATCGGTTCACCAACACCTCAAAGGAGCCGGCATCGCCCTCCTGAAAGGAACGGATTAGATCAATATCAGACACTTGGTCTAATGTTTTCATGTTTGGGTCGGTTTGGCTACGTTTTAAAAACAGGATATTGGATTGTAAAAAACCTTTGAATCAGGATATACCTATCCCGATTTTAAATTGGTTGTGTTAAATTATACATCTTTCATATGCCAGTTTCTTTTGTGGATACATTGTTTTTCAATGAAATGGTTATTCACATTTTTCACATCTGTTCTAGTGTCCTTATTTCAGTAAATCTTTCTTTTTTCTAAACCTACCGGTCATTATTGTGTTTAAATTGCTGCACTTATGGCTACGAAGACGAAACAACAAGCAGGGACTGCACTTAGTGAAAAGGAAAACAGCGATACCATTCTGGTGAAAGGTGCCAGAATGCATAACCTCAAGAATGTTACGGTAGCTTTTCCTCGTAATCAACTCATTGTAGTGACTGGTGTATCCGGTAGCGGTAAATCTTCTTTGACCATTGATACCTTATTTGCTGAGGGACAAAGACGCTATGCTGAGAGTTTAAGTGCTTATGCCCGTCAATTCATGGCTAGAATGGTAAAGCCGGATGTAGATTATATCAAAGGGCTTTGTCCTGCCATCGCCATTGAACAAAAAGTCATTACAAGAACCCCTAGAAGTACGGTGGGGAGTATGACTGAGATTTATGATTATCTCCGTTTATTGTATGCACGTACAGGAAAAACCATTTCTCCGATTAGTGGCAGACAAGTAAAGAAAGATGATGTTTCGGATGTTGTTTCTTTTGTAAAAACCCTTCCTCACGGAACAAAAGTTGTCATATTGGTACCTTTTAAACAACATGCCAACAGAGATACTCGGGAAGAGCTGAATATTCTCATGCAGAAAGGCTTTTCACGGATATGGAGTAAGACCGGAGAAGGTCAAATGCTGCGTATCGAAGAGTTGACTGAAATGGATGATAAGACTTTACAAAAGACCATTCCGGTTTCCAAGTCGAGTAAGCATGCGGTATATGTGTTGATTGATCGAATGGTGGTAAAAGATTTTGAAGAAGAAGACCTGCATCGTTTGTCAGACTCAATTAATACCGCTTTTTATGAAGGAGATGGAGAAATGATGGTAGAAGTAGATGGCGATCGTCTGCATCATTTCAGTAACCGCTTTGAATTGGATGGTATCGTATTTGAAGAACCCGTTCCCAATTTGTTTTCTTTTAATAATCCGTATGGTGCTTGTCCGGTTTGCGAAGGATTCAGTCAGGTATTGGGTATTGATACTGATTTGGTCATTCCTGATAGACGACTCAGTGTATATGAAGGGGCAGTGGCTCCCTGGAAGGGCGAGAAGTTGAGTTGGTGGAAAGAACAGTTCATCAAAGGAGCTTCTAAAGTTGGATTCCCGATACACAAGCCTATCTCAGAACTCACCAAAGAACAGTATCAACAATTATGGAAAGGGGTAACTGGGGCTTATGGGATTGATGACTTCTTTAAAGATGTAGAACAGAATTTATACAAAGTACAGTTCAGGGTATTGTTGAGCCGTTATCGTGGAAGAACTACCTGTACTGCATGTGAAGGGTATCGATTGCGCAAAGAAGCTTTGTATGTGAAAGTTGGTGGTAAACATATTGGGGAACTATGTGAATGGCAGGTTCGAGATTTGAAACAGTGGTTCAATGAATTGGTGCTATCAGAACATGATCAACAGATTGCAAAAAGAATCCTCATTGAAATTCATCAACGATTACAAACCCTATTGGATGTGGGTTTGGGCTATCTCACACTGAATCGTTTGGCCAATTCACTCAGTGGAGGAGAAAGTCAGCGTATTCAATTAACCAGAAGCTTGGGAAGCAATCTTACCAACTCCTTGTATATTTTAGATGAACCTTCTGTCGGACTTCATTCCAGAGATACGGAAAGATTGATCAGTGTACTGAAATCGTTACGGGATATGGGTAATACAGTAGTAGTGGTTGAACACGATGAAATGATGATGCGGGAGGCTGATCATATCATTGATATGGGACCATTGGCTTCTCATTTAGGGGGAGAAGTGGTTGCTGCGGGTGATTATACAACTATCACCCATCATCCTGAAAGTCTGACAGGTAAATATCTTACCGGAAAACTAAAAATCGAAGCGCCAGATAAAGTAAGAAAGTGGAATCGTTCCATCATGGTGGAAGGTGCAGCACAGAATAATCTTAAAAATATCACAGTTGGATTTCCACTGAATACACTCTGTGTAGTAAGTGGTGTGAGTGGTAGTGGTAAAACCACATTGGTAAAGCAAGTGTTATATCCTGCCTTAAAAAAAATGAAGGGCGAGCCTGCGGAGAAAGTAGGATTGCATAATAAGATCAGTGGTGACACCGATTATATTTCACAGATAGAATTGGTAGATCAAAACCCGATTGGTAAATCATCGAGAAGTAATCCGATTACCTATATCAAAGCCTATGATACCATACGTGATTTGTATGCGAAACAGCCATTATCAAAGATGCGTGGGTTTCAGGCTAAACATTTTTCTTTTAATGTGGATGGAGGAAGATGCGATGCTTGTAAAGGAGAAGGAGAGCAAATTGTAGAAATGCAATTCCTCGCAGATGTACACCTCACCTGTGATGTTTGTAATGGCAAACGATTCAAAGAAGAAGTACTGGAAGTGCAATACAAAGGGAAAAATATCTTTGACATACTGGATATGAGTGTGGATGATGCGATTGAATTTTTCACCGAAGAAAAAAATATCAAAACAGCCATACAACCTTTACAGGATGTAGGATTGGGCTATATCAAACTCGGACAAAGCAGCGATACATTAAGTGGGGGTGAGGCACAGCGTGTAAAGCTTGCGAGCTTTTTGGGTAAAGGAAAAGGGGTAGGTCATATGTTGTTCATCTTTGATGAACCCACTACGGGCCTTCATTTTCATGACATCAAAAAACTACTGGCTTCATTTCAAGCATTGATAGAGCAAGGTCATTCTTTGATTGTGATTGAACATAATACAGATGTGATTAAATCTGCCGATTGGCTCATTGATATGGGACCTGAAGCCGGTGATGCCGGTGGGCAAGTAGTGTATGCTGGTATTCCTGAAGGGATCAAAAAAGTAAAAGAAAGCAATACTGCAAAATTTTTATAAATAATAAAGCCACGGATTCATAGCATAATCTGTGAATCTGTGGCTTTATTATTATAGTTTTTCTATCTAAGTCTATCTACACTCTTTACCAGTTTTTCATCCTTATTGATTCCAATAATCGCCATGATAAAGAAGATGGGTATTGCAAAGCTGAATACAGCACTCAAAGCAATAGCGCCTGTATCATACTTTTTCGTGAACACAAAATATAATACAATATTCAGGATGCTTACTGCCATCCCTGCTAATGCAATTTTGAGTTGCAGAGGTCTGTTATTGTACAGGAATATAGATACCAAAGCAACTATTGCAGCAGCGATAGTGAGTATGAGTATCAACAAATGACTCATGGCTGTAAACTCTTCTGCAGCAGTAGCACCAACGCTACCTACATAAAAAGGCATTTTCAAAGTAGCGAATCCGCAAATGGATGCAGCCAGTAGCCATAATGATTGTACACGTTGTATCATAATATTTTTTTTAGCTAAAAATTCTTTTAAGACTTGTTCCTTGTCTCTTCATTCTTGAATCTTTCTCATTGCATTTCAGGATACAAAGAGAACTGTGACATGAAATCATTCACTTGCTTTTTGATGTTTTTCAGTTTCGATTCATCATCAGCACTCATCAAAGCCTGATCAATTGAATTTACAACAAATTCCATATCCTTCTCAATCATACCACGTGTAGTAATAGCTGCTACACCAAATCGAATACCCGAAGTAACGAAGGCGCTTTTATCATCATATGGAACCATGTTTTTATTGGCAGTGATATCTGCGTGTCCCAATACCTGTTCTGCTTTTTTACCACTGATATTTTTATTTCTCAGATCAATAAGCATCAAGTGGTTGTCTGTGCCACCACTAGTGATCTGATATCCTCTATCAACAAATGCTTTTGCCATGGCTTGTGCATTCTTTTGTACTTGTTGTTGATAGATTAAAAATTCATCTGTCAAAATTTCTCCAAATGCAATTGCTTTTGCAGCAATTACATGTTCCAATGGGCCACCCTGTGTTCCGGGAAATACAGCCATATCAATGAGATTACTCATCATGCGTAAATTTCCTTTTACATCCTTAAGGCCAAATGGATTTTCAGTATCTTTTCTCATCATGATCACACCACCTCTTGGTCCACGTAGTGTTTTGTGGGTGGTAGAGGTTACGAAATGACAATGATCAAAAGGATCGGATAATAAACCTTTAGCGATCAAACCTGCCGGGTGAGCGATGTCGGCTAATACAAATGCGCCAACCTCATCAGCAACTTTACGAATACGGGCATAGTCCCAATCTCTGCTATAAGCACTTGCGCCACAGATAATAAGCTTAGGTCGAACAGTTCTTGCTTTTTCTTCCAGCATTTCATAATCTACCAACCCATCTTCTCTTTTCACGCCATAAAAATGAGGCTCATACAACTTACCGCTGAAGTTAACAGCAGAACCATGTGTAAGGTGTCCGCCCATACTTAGGTCTAGTCCTAAAATTTTATCACCGGGCTGCAATATCGCCAGCATCAATGCAGCATTGGCTTGCGCACCACTGTGCGGTTGCACATTAGCGTATTCTATATTGAATATCTGTTTAAGTCTATCAATTGCCAATTGTTCTGTTTGGTCCACAATTTCACAACCACCATAATATCTTCTACCCGGATACCCCTCGGCATACTTGTTGGTCATTACATTACCCATGGCCTGCATAACTTGTAAGCTGGTAAAATTTTCCGACGCAATCAGTTCAATGCCACGACGTTGACGTTCTAATTCCTGTTTAATGAGATCGAATACGAGGGTATCTCTTTGCATGATGAAGTATTTGATGCAAATATAAGCCAAGAGGGGCATGGTACAAGCTACAAGCTGCAAGCCACAAGCTTCAAGTATTTATTAATATTAAATTTTGCTTGATTTTACATGTAGACACTTTCCATCAAGATATACTTGCAGCTTGAAGCATGTAGCTTGCGGCCTAAATTTCCACACCACTTGCCCAATGACCAGATTTTCCTATTTTCGACCTCTTGATGAGTAGGGCAGCTTCCGGGTGGAGCTGTTGTAAGCATGGTGCGAATGGGCTCGTCAAAAAAAATCTCCCATGAAAGCAATCATACCAGTAGCGGGTGCAGGTACCAAACTCAGACCGCATACTTATACACAACCCAAGGCCTTGATTCCTATTGCAGGAAAAACCATTCTCAGTTATATCGTTGATCAACTCAGAGAAGCCGGTATCAATGAATTCATTTTTATTGTAGGTTACCTGGGTGAAAAAATTCAAGATTATGTAAAGCAGACCTATCCTGATATGACTGCTCATTTTGTTTTTCAAAATGAACGTCAGGGTACAGGACATGCTATTGAATTGACCAGAAATATTGTAGGTCAGGATGAAGTGTTTGTTGCACTTGGCGATACCATTTGTGAGTATGATGTAAAGGAGGTGGTGAATAGTCCTTACAGTATGTTGGGTATCAAAAAAGTAGATGACCCCAGAAATTTTGGAGTAGCTTCTATAGGTGATGATGGTTTTATTGAACAAGTTGTAGAAAAGCCAGCCATTCCTAAAAGCAATATGGCACTGGTAGGTTTATACAAAATCAAGGAAACGCATTTTCTTTTTGAATGTTTGCATCATCTCTTTACGCAGGATATTAAAACCTATGGAGAATATAATCTAACAGATGCATTGGATTGTATGATCAAACGTGGTGCAAAATTTCAATCATTCAAAGTAAAGAACTGGTTCGATTGTGGTAAGAAAGAAACTTTATTGGAAAGCAATGCTACACTGCTGAAAAAGTTTGGAGGTAATATTGTAGACGGACACGATTTCAAAGACACCATCATCATTCCTCCAGTCAGTATTGCGCCGGGTTGCGATATCGCTAACTCCATCATTGGTCCACACGTAGCCATTGGAGCCAACACCACTATAAAACATTCCATCGTAAGAGATAGTATCATCGGATCTTACACCAGTCTCTATGAAGTAGTCCTCGACAATTCACTCATCGGCAGTGATGCATCTGTAAAAGGTTTGAGCAGGAGTTTGAATATTGGGGATAATACGGAGATAGATTTTGGATAATTTGAAAATTCAATAATTTGAAAATTTGAAAATATCGTAATCTCATAATTTTAAGCTCGTAATAAAATGGTTATTTTTAGATTATAAAAGTCGAATAACCTCTTATTTTCAAATTTTCAAATTGCTTTATTTTCAAATTAATGAACAGAATCACTTTTCTATTCGGAATCCACTATCCATTAATCCAAGCCGGTATGATATGGGCGAGTGGATGGAGGTTGGCGAGTGCGGTGAGTAATGCGGGTGGACTGGGTTTATTGGGTGCGGGGAGTATGTATCCGGATGTATTGCGCGAGCATATCCGAAAATGTAAAGCAGCAACAGATCAACCCTTTGGAGTGAATGTGCCTTTGTTGTATCCTGATATTGATCAGTTGATGAATATTATTGTAGAAGAAAAAGTGCCAATAGTTTTTACCAGTGCGGGAAATCCTAAAACATGGACCGGCTTTTTGAAAGATCACGGGATCAAGGTAGCGCATGTAGTGAGTAGCAGTAAGTTTGCTAAGAAAGCCGAGGAAGCAGGTTGTGATGCTGTTGTGGCAGAAGGATTTGAAGCAGGCGGACATAACGGTCGAGAAGAAACAACAACCATGGTTTTGATACCTGCCGTACGTGCAGCTGTTAATATTCCGGTAATAGCGGCAGGAGGAATTGCTACCGGCACACAAATGCTCGCCGCAATGGTATTGGGAGCTGATGGTGTTCAAGTAGGAAGTAGGTTTGTATGTACACCGGAAGCTTCATCTCACTTAGCTTTTAAAGAAGCAATTATTAATGCGGGTGAAGGTGATACACAGTTAGCGATGAAAAAAGTAGTACCTGTTCGACTCTTAAAAAATAAATTCGCAGAAGAAATCAAAGCGGCTGAATTGCGCGGCGCTTCAGAAGAGGAACTGAAACAAATCTTAGGAAGAGCGAGGGCGAAAAAAGGAATGTTTGAAGGTGATATGGAAGAAGGTGAATTAGAGATTGGACAAGTAAGTGCACTCATCCATGAAATTAAACCTGCAGCAGCGGTGGTTGAGGAAATAATGATGGAGTGTAGGTCAAAATTTGAAAATTTGAAAATTTGAAAATGAGGAAAGCGAGTATTTCATTTTCAAATTGCCTCATCTTCAAATTTTCAAATTGCATCCGCCTAGACGGATCAAATTAGCTAGTCTTTATGCAAATAAAATGAGTTGGCTTGTGATGTGCAGGTGACAACGAGATCATTGATACAAACATGTTTAGGTAAGCTGGCTGTGTAATAAGTAATGTTTGCAATATCTTCTGCTTGTAATGCTTGGTATCCATTATATACCGCATCTGCCTTGGATGCATCTCCTTTGAATCTTACAATCGAGAATTCAGTTTCAGCTGCACCCGGATGAATAGTAGTTACTTTGATATGATAAGGGAGCAGGTCAATACGCATTGCTTTGCTGATAGCATCAACAGCATGTTTACTTGCGCAGTACGTATTGCCATCTTTGTATACTTCTTTACCGGCAGTGGAACCAATATTGATGATATGCCCTTTCTTTCTACTGATCATAAAAGGTATGATGGCTTTGGTAACGTACATCAATCCTTTAACATTGGTATCCATCATGGTATCCCAATCATCTAGGTTGGCATTTTCAAAACTGTCTCTTCCCAGCGCCAGTCCGGCATTATTCACCAGAACATCTATTGCTTGCCATTCTTCCGGCAGATTACCGAGTGTATCTGTCACTGTTTTTCTGTCTTGCACATCAAAAATCAGAGGCAAAACTTGAATGGCATATTTGGTTTGTAAGTCTGTAGCAATGGTATCTAATCTTTCTTTTCTTCTACCCGTTATGATACAGTTCCATCCGGCAGCAGCAAACGTATAAGTAATGGCTTTTCCAAAACCGGATGTAGCGCCAGTAATGAGTATGATTTTTTTCATGGTGCAAAGTTAAGGTAGCAGACAGCTAATAGGTCATGGTTTATAGCAAATGGTTTACGGCGAATAGCTTATCGCAGAACATACTGATTGATTTTTGCCATACGCTATGACCTATTAGCTATTCGCGATAATCCATTTACCATGATCCATTTGCCATGCGCCACAAACTATCACCTAATCAACACAATCGTTCCCTTCTTATACACCCGATTACCCAATTGATCGGTGCCCACGGCTTCAAATACATAAGTCCCGGGTGGTTGAGGTGTGCCGTTAAAGATACCATCCCAGCCTTTTCCTGTTTGACTGGTAGAGAATACCAATTGTCCCCAGCGGTTATAAATTCTGAAGTATTGCAATGTAGCGATACCTACACCTACGGGTCGTATCACATCATTTTTCCCGTCTCCGTTTGGTGTAAAGGCAGAGGGTACAAAAAGATCGGGGCCTGTTTTAAAGACACGAACAATCACATCATCTTCAGCATAACAACCTCCGGCACCAATGGCACGAACGATATAACGAATAGAATCGATGGTTTCAGGCAGTGTTACGGTTGGAGAAGCACTGTAAGGATCATCCAATCCTGTAGTGGGAGTCCATAGATAACTATTCCCACCTTCTGCGAGTAGCTGCACCGGTCTTCCTGCAACCACAAAAGTATCTTTACCTGCATAAGCAGTAAGCGGTTGGGTGACAAATATGGTTACGGTATCTCGAACAGGTTTATCACAACCTAATGTATCAATCGCTGTAAGAATATATTGTGTGGTTTTGGATGGACCCGCAATTGGAAACAATGTATTGCCGTTGATCAAAGATGAAGATGGCGACCAATTAAAAGCGGCACCTACTATAGCTCCTCCCAATTGTACGCGATCGCCAAAACAAATGGTGGTATCATTGCGTACTGTTACTTGCGGATAAGGAGCTACTCTCACAAATACAGAGTCTCTATCTTGACAATAACCCAAATTGGCAGTCACATAATACATGGTATTCACCAATGGTTGTACCAGAGGATATTTTGTATTACCGGGAATAACCACTCCGGTAGATGTAGTCCATTGATAACTAAGTGCATCACTAACCGGACTTAGGGTGAATTGATCGGTGCGACATATACTCGTGTCCATTCCGAGTTCAACATCTATAAAATCCAGTACGTTTACCGTGACGGTGTCTGTATTGGTACAACCATTGTCATTGATCGTAATAAAATATCGAGTAGTATCAACCGGATATACGATGGGGTTGGGTGTATTGATATTCAACATGCGGGCCAGACTTGCGGGTCTGTCTGTAGTCCATGAAACTGTTCCGTTTCCAATGGTGCTTCGTAAAGTAAGGGTATCAATACTGCATATCAATGTATCGCGAAATGCAAGATTGACGAGAGGTTTATCACGTATGATAACGGGTTTTGTGATGGAATCAATACAGCCTTTACTATTACTGGTCACCAATTTTACCTGAACCGTTTGTGGAGTCGCATATTTCCAAGCGGTATCTTTTCTTCTGGATGTATCGGCTGAAGTTGTAAGATCACCGAGATCCCATCTCCAGCTATTCACTACACCATAAGCTGTTGTGGTAGCGTCAGTAAAATTAAAATTATTGAGATAGCAAGTGCCTTGTACATTGAAATCGGGAACAAAGCCGGGATATACCCTTACCTGCGCAGTTGCGGAATCTTTACACCCTCCTGAACTGGTAACTGTTAATTTCAACACATAAGTTCCGGTATCTGAATATGTGTGAGTAGGGGTGGGCGCAGAAGAATTTGAGTTGGTTGTATTTTCTCCAAAATCCCACAGATAACCTGTAATATTTGAGTTGCTAGATTCATTCTGAAAATTCATAGTGAATCCGTTACAGGTAATATAATTAGGTTTCAGACTAGCGCCAGTTAGTGAACAATCTGATACCCGTAATGTAAAATCTTTACGATGTTCAGAAATAGCGACTCCGTTTCGCCATTCAGTAATACAAACATTCACTACATAATATCCGTTTACTGGAGCAATACCGGAAATGATACCTGTAACAGGATCTATGGTTGCGTTAGGTCCTAATGGATTGGATCCTGAAAATCCACTGTTATATGCTACAAAACCAAAAGGCGGATTAGAATAGTTGTTGTCGTTTGCATTAGTAGTATTGCCTCTGTCATAAGCAGCACACAAACTATAAGATAGAGAATCACCCTGATCCGGATCAGTAGCGCTAAAATCAATTTTGAAGGGCGAGTTCTGACAAACCAGTGTAGTGTCTTTTAAACCAAAAACGGGGCTTGAATTGGTTCCAGACCCTAAATTATTGGTACCCGGAATAGTACAGGAATAAGTCGCGCCTTCACCTACAGAGTTAGGGGTTACTTGTTGTTTTACAATATTTGTGATGGCATCAGTCCTACAACAAGTTTGGTACATAACGATGTAACCAGCGGAACTGATAGGTAATTCTGTAGTAAACGTGTAATTAGCCAGTTGATAACAAACAGAGACATTCCCGGTAATACAAGGGTCAGGACTGCCTAATTTTAATTCTTCGATATTACCTGACCTTGCAACAGTAACTAGGTTGCCAAATCTTGTAGAAGGTAATGTATTGTTATAAATACCAATTTGAACTGAGATCGGTAATTGTGCCACATTACTTCCACTAGCATTACAATCTCTAAAAAGGCGTAGTGTAATCTGATACCTTGCAGTATTGGGAGAACCCCCTGTTCCTAGGTAAGCATAATATATTTCCCCACCTGCAATATGCCCCGCATAAGTCGTGGCCAGAAAACCCAATAACAATATAGTCAGTATCGCTTTTTTCATGCTTGAGAACCAAAACGCCGTTCTTCCAGTTTTGTGAAATTACATACCACGCTATCCGGAAATGCAGTTCGTATCTTTTTTAACGGGTTTACAACATCCCTAAGAGTAAAATCAGGTATGAATTGCTGCTTATTCTGTCAAATAACAGGAAATTCTTTTATCTGACAATCAAAAGGGGAGATTAGTTGCCTGAAAATATGGGTGTATTTAACGGATTAATACAGCTGTGCCTTTACGAAATACCGTTTTCCCATAAATATCTTTTCCCTGCGTAACAAAGACATAAGTCCCCGAACCCTGTGGAATACCATTATACCTGCCATCCCATCCAATACCTTGTTGACTGGTACTAAATAGCAATTGTCCCCACCGATTGTAAATCCTGAAATATTGAAGCTCAGTAATACCTACCGGTATGGGTTTTAAGATATCATTTTTACCATCTCCATTGGGTGTAAATCCACTGGGTACCAGAATATCGGGTTGACTTTTCAATACTTTCACAAGTATATCATCTTCTCCATAACAACCTCCGGCATCTGTTACCCGAACACGATACAAGATAGAGTCGACATCATTTCCCAATTGTACAACGGGATTATGAATCATGGTATTATTCAAACCGAGAGAAGGTGTCCAATTAAACTGAGTGCCACTGGATGCTATTGCTTCTAAAGCTAGTAATTGATCAGGCACAATCATGGTATCCCTTCCTGCGTTCACGATAATACTGGGGATTACCTGTATTAGAAGAGAGTCACGTACAGACTTGGGACAACCGGATAAACTATCTCTCACAACAAGCGTATAAATCGTAGTTCGAGTTGGTCCTGCTAATGGATTCAAACTATTTGTATTCAACAATGCATTGGTAGGTGCCCACCTAAAATCTGTTCCCGTATAGGTTGCATTTAGTTGTACACGACTTCCATAGCATATTATGGTATCACGTGTGGTGATATTCACTTGCGGATAAGGTGCTACCCTCACTGTAATCTGGTCTGTGGCCTGGCATCTACCCAAATTACCGATCACGGTATAAGTAGTGTTAGCTGTAGGCTTTGCGATGGGATTCTTATCGTTAGCGTTATTAAGTGTTAATGAAGGTGACCAAGAAAAGGAGCTCGCTATGGTATTGGTTCTAAGTGTGATCAGATCAGTTAAGCAAATGGTAGTATCAGGTCCGGCTTGTACAGTGATATAGTCAACCACATTCACGGTTACCGTATCGATATTTGTACAGCCATTTTCAGACATGGTAACAATGTATCGTGTAGTGTCTTTGGGAAATACAATCGGTCGATTGGTATTGGTGCCAAGAATATTTGTATTAGGTATCCAATTGAAATTACCGGTACCTGATACAGGAATCAACAGACTGTCAACACTGCAAATAACAGTATCTCTAAAAGGGAGTTGAATGATGGGTTTATCGCGAATGGTGATCGATTTTCTGATACTATCTACACAGCCCTTACTGCTTTCAACAATCAATCTTACTGATGCCAGCAAACTTCCGGCATATTTATATTGCGGATTGGCCATTCTTGATGTGTCTGCCAATGTGGTATCTACTCCGAAATTCCATTTCCAGTTATTGATCACACCATACTTCGCAAAACTCGCATCTGTAAACTGATAAGGTAATTGTGCGCAAAATCCGCTGCTGTTAAAGTCGGCTTTGAATCCGGGATAGACCAATACTTCGGTACTGTCTTTGCCTTCACATCCTTCCGGACCTCTCACGGTTAAACGTGCTATATATTTTCCAGTATCAGCATAAGTGAAAACAGGTGTTGCGGAAGTAGAGGAATTATTTGGACTACCGGGCACACCAAAATCCCATAAATAGGATGTGATAGCAGATGAGGTAGAACCGTTTTCGAACTTCACGGTATTGTCATCACATTTTACAATTCTCGGTGGGAGATCGGCTTCTATCAAATCACAATCATCTACTTTTAAAATAAAATCTTTTCGATGTTCTGTAATGGGCTTTCCATTTCGCCATTCGGTAATACAAACACTCACCACGTATTGCCCCCCTGGCGGTGCGATACCTGAAATGATACCGGTTTCAGGATCAATGGTTACCTTATCGCCCAATGGTTGACCGCCATTATAAGGGAAAGCATAACTTAACGGATTCAGTGTGAGACTTTGTGGGATGGGGGCATTATTGCTACCACTATTTCCGGCAAATCCATCACAAAAAGAATACGTCAATTTATCACCATCTGTATCTGTAGCACCAAAATCTAAGATGAATTTTTTTTCTGTGCAAACCAATGCAGTATCTCTTACACGAAATTGGGGACTGCTGTTATGTTGTCCATCGGGAAGTGAAGCAGTACCGGGTATTTTTGTGATATAGTTACTGCCGACACTCACCGGTACTGCCAGATTAGAGATGCGATCGATTCTACAACAACCTGTTCTGGAAAGAAGATACCCACTTTGATTATTGGGTAAAGCAATTACATTGGAATAGATCGCCACTTCATAACATACTACCGGATCACCTACTAAACAGGGAAATAAATCTGTTCTGAGTCTAAGCTCATTAATAGAACCAATCATTGGCAAGGAAAGGTCGGTATACAGAATATCGTTCTGATAAATTCCTACGTTCACTCTTTCATTTTCTAAACGAGGTCCCGGAGAAGAACATTCCCTGAAAAGACGTAAGGTGATCTTGTAATTACTGGTGTTGGGTGCATTACCCGAACCCAAGTATTCATAGAACAATTCTCCACCCGCCACATGTCTGGAGAGTGCGGGCAATGTGCATAGAAGAAGAAACATTATGAAGAATGATTTCTTCATAAAAAATATTAGGATTGATGTATAAACGCATCGATATATTGATGAATCCTTTCTGTTGATTCTAACATGCCCATGTGACCAATTCCATCCAGTATATGAATATACGAGTTTAGTGGAAGATGCGTTTGCTGCAATACATCGTTTAAGGGAGCCGCTACATCTTCCGTTCCGAGAACGAACAAAACAGGTAAGGGGTTGCCTCTTAAAACAGCTGTTCGGTCAGGTCTTTGCATCATGGCAGAATAATAGGCCTGTAAACTGGAAGTTGGAATGGATGCTGATTTTTCAATCAGTGCTTCTATGATTTCGGGATGATTTTTTTTGAAACTAGTTCCAAAGAGATTGGGGATCGTATTTTTTAAAAAAGCAAAGCCACCATACTTATCCATCATTTCAATACCTCGTAAGCGATTGTTTTTCTTCTCTTCACTATCAGCAAATGACGTAGAATGAATCAACCCCAAACCAAGTAATTGCTCCTTATACTTTTCAGCATACGCCAATGTGATATAGCCACCCATACTATGTCCAAGCATGAAGCATTGATCGATTTTTTCGTTTACTAGCATGGAGTGAACAGCATCTGCTAGGGTATCAATGGTGAATGTCCGGAGGACTCCTTTCGGAGGTGAATATCCGTAGGACTCCTTTCGGAGGTGAATGGCATTTTGTTGAAGTGAGATGTGTTGGGCGCTTTTCCATTCTGATAATCCGGTGCCGGGTAAATCAGGAATAATGAGAGTACAGGTTTTCTGTAAGTGAGCTATTGGTGCATTCCAGATACTGCTGTCTTCACCAAATCCATGTAACAACACAACAGGAATACCTGTTCCTACTACCTGATAGTGAATAGTGCCGTCAGACCAAGTACATTGTTTATGCATTCGGTTGTTTTTTTCGAAGTTTATCCGTGAATTTCCACAAGATCAATAACACGCTAATTGCCGAAGCCAATTTGTATAGATAATCTCCCCACCGAACATAAAAAGTTTCTCCACTAACTACCGGTACTGCATATTTGATCGTGGTTTTTTGATTCCAGGGTTCACTAACTTTAATTTCACCGAGAGGATTTATGACCGCAGAGATTCCGGTGTTCGCGCTTCTAGCTACCCATTTTCTTGTTTCAATAGCACGGAGTTTGGCATAATGTAAATGCTGACGGTGTCCCGGTGTATTTCCCCACCAGCCATCATTGGTCATAATGGTAAGAATATTGGCACCTTGTTTCACATATTCACCTACATATTCTCCATACACACTTTCATAGCAAATAATGGGAGCACTGCTATACGGATTTTGTGCTGTTGTAAATGCAGTGGCACTTTCAGATCTACCATACCCTCCGGTAGTACCTCCGAACTGTTCAAAAACAGGCGCCATGAAATTTAAAAAGGTAGGTAATGATTCTACACCCGGTACCAATTTACTTTTATTGTAAAATGCAATAGGTTGTCCATTGCTGATATGCACTGCCGCATTGAATGCATCATAATAGGTGCCGTTACCGCTTATTCTTGCAGTAGCTGTTTGTTTTTCGTACCCATAATTTTTATAGGTCTCAATTCCCGAAACGATACTGATGGAAGGATGTTTTTTGCTAAACTCAAAAACAGGCTGATAGTAGCTGTTGTATAAAACATTGTCTTGCCATTCTGCAGCACTCATCGCTGTTTCAGGCCAGATGACCAAACTGGTATTACTATCAATCGCTTGTTCAGTCAGTTGTAATAAAGAGCTGATTTGTTCACTAGTAGACCCTGCATTGAATTTTCCATAAGGATCTACATTGGGTTGAACAATGACCAAATTGTGTTTGATGTTTTCTTCTTGTAAAGAAGGTTTAATGAAAAGGGAGATCAATACGGGGAGGATCAAAATAGTTATCGTGATGGCTATTTTTTTTTGGAATGCAGTTTTATGTTGATAAGCACCAATGGTTTCATACAAGAAAATATTAGCGATCAATACCCATAAAGTTCCACCTTGTACACCTGTGAATTCATACCACTGAATACTATCAGGATACATGGCAAATACATTACCTAATGATAACCAGGGCCAGCTGAGTTGCCAATTGTGATGTATGTATTCAAAACACATCCAAAAACTGATCAAAGAAATATAACCAATACGTTTTCCTTTTTTCTTCAGATGATAATAACCCCACCATGGGAAAGTCATTAACATGCTATTGAACATAATGGCAGCGATGGTTCCAACATCTGTAGAGTTCCACATCCACCAGGTAGTGCCGGTATTCCAAAGTAATAATCCCCAAAAAGCAAGACCAAAAAATGTAGAAGCTTTTTTTGCTTGATCAGCTACCATGAGCATAGGAACCCACGCAAAAAAAATGAAGGGTGTTAATGATGACACTGGCCAGGCAGCAAATAAAAGTATTCCGCAAATGGTACTATATATGAGTGATGAGTTTTTCAAGTGTAGTGTTTTGCTTAATCAACAAAGTAAAATAAAAATGTGAGAATAGCCGAATAAACAAATACTATGATAGTATATTAGGGAAGGGTAACTGTAAATAGTTAATATAGTTTGACAAGTGTTTTAAGTAGTATTTTCTAAAAAATAATTACGTATCAAAATAGCCTCGAACTGCTATCACATAGAAAGGTTAAAAAATTATGTTCATAAGTCAATTACATTATAGTTACTGTATGTTTACCTCATAGTTTTATCAATGAGTAGCATATGAAGCAAGTTTTAACATTCGGGTTGTTCATTTTTTTATTTTTTATAAAAGGGATTTCTCAAATGCCTTTTACATTCAAGTTGGGAGGAAATATTGCTACTACAAAAGGGTTAATACAATATCCGAAAAACAGAATAGGGTTTTACACAGGATTTTCAAGTGAATTGAAGATCAACAAAAAATTTTCACTAAAGCCTGAACTTATTTATTCTACGAAAGGAGAACGGGCTACTGTTAGCGGAGGTGATCAAACCAATGCTCTCCGTTTTAATTATTTGAATCTTCCTTTACTTGTTTCGTTTAACGCGGATGAGCGGACGAAATTTTTAATAGGTCCGGAATTCGGTTATTTATTGTCTGCGAAATACATTATTTCAAAAAACAATATTGATGTTTCTGCTAATTACCCCCAACGATACGATGTAGGGACTTTAGTAGGTATAGAATATAGGCTAAGTCAATTTTGCAGTGTAGAAGCAAGATATATTTATGGATTTAATACGCTCTATTATGAAGACTATGCTGGCATTCGGCATTTGAAAACTAATGGAGCCAATCGTGTATTTCAGTTAGGTTTAGCTTTTAGTATGATTCATTTAAAACAAAACAAAAAATAAGCCCCCTTTTATTTTTCATACTTATTTCTTAGTTACCATAGCGAAGATTGAATAAGTGTATTATTAAAAACACTGTATTAATGAAGAAAAAATTTCTCCAATAACACAGTGTCGTATATTTCTTTAGTAAGAAGTTATAAGATTACTTACGGCTATAATTCGGAGCCTCTTTTGTAATATCAATATCATGTGCATGGCTTTCTTTCATCCCTGCATTGGTGATCTTAACAAATGTAGCTTGTTGTAAGGCTTTGATGTTTTTAGCTCCACAATAACCCATCCCGGCCCTTAGTCCACCTACGTATTGATAAATAATCTCACTCAAACTTCCTTTATACGCAACACGACCTTCAATGCCTTCCGGTACAAACTTTTTAATATCATCTTCCACATCTTGGAAATAACGATCACCGCTACCCTGACTCATTGCACCTAAACTTCCCATACCTCTGTATTCTTTGAACTTACGTCCTTCATAGATGATGGTGTCACCCGGACTTTCCTGTACGCCTGCAAAAACACTACCCATCATCACCAAGTTTGCACCTGCTGCTAATGCTTTTACCATATCACCGGTATAGCGAATACCACCATCGGCAATAATAGGAGTACCTTTTGTTTTCAAAGCATGACTAGCTTCCATGATGGCAGTCAGTTGTGGAACACCTGCACCGGCAACAATACGAGTAGTACAAATAGAACCCGGACCGATACCTACTTTTACAGCATCGGCACCTGCATCTGCTAAAGCTTTGGCTCCTGCGGCTGTGCCTACATTACCTGCTATGATCTGTAAGTTTTTGAAATTTTTTCTCAGTGCTTTTAATGCTTCAATCACACCTTTGCTATGTCCATGAGCACTGTCAAGCGTTACCACATCTACACCAACTTGTTGTAAGGCAGCAGCACGATCCATCAGATCACGAGTAATGCCTAATGCAGCACCTACCAATAGTCTACCTAAGTTGTCCTTAACACCATTGGGGAAATTACTTAGTTGCATGATGTCACGGTAAGTAATCAAACCAATGAGTTTGCCTTGTTTATTGACAACAGGGAGTTTTTCAATTTTATATTGACGTAAGATCTTCTCCGCCTTTTTCAGATCGGTACCTTCGGGAGCGGTGATGAGATTTTCTTTGGTCATCACTTCTTTCACCTTTCTTTTTTTATCTGTCTCAAAACGAAGGTCTCGGTTGGTGAGAATACCCACGAGTTTTTGTCCGCCGTCGATGATAGGAATACCACCAATCTTATTCTCTTTCATCAATTTCAACGCATCACCAATCGTAGCATCTACCAACAAGGTAACAGGGTCGATGATCATACCACTTTCACTACGCTTTACCTTACGCACTTGCTCAGCTTGCTTTTCAATGGTCATGTTTTTATGAAGAATGCCCAATCCGCCTTCACGTGCCAATGCAATGGCCAAACCTGCTTCTGTGACGGTATCCATCGCAGCGGATAGGATCGGAACATTCAATGTAATGGCTTTGGTGAGTTGTGAACGGATATCTACTTCGCGGGGAAGGATTTCACTGTAAGCGGGCATCAACAGAACATCATCGAAGGTAAGCCCTTCGCCAAATAACCTGGATGCAGCAGCATTGTTGCGGGGAGAAGATTTTCTTGTTGCCATGTGCAAAGATAGTTCAATGGGAATATTGGTTCCAAAAAATGATTTTAGCTGATAGGAAATGGCTTATAGGTTATGGCATATAGTTAATAGCGTATAGCTCATAGCATATAGTTCATGGTGCCTTCTTACTATATGCCATAACCTATATGCTATACGCTCAATTCGTACCTCTTCCCCGGCAACTGAATAATGATATTCTGTAATTCAAGATTGAGTATGGCTGAGGCCATGGCTGAGCTGGGGAGTTGAGTTTTGAGGTAGAGCTCATCTACATGTATTTGATGATGTTCAGTGAGTATTGATACGATGATTTGTTCTTCTGATGAAAGTTCAGGGAATAATTTTTTTTGTAGATTTTTTTTCTTTTTGGGTTCTAACCAACCCAATGCGTTGATGATTTGTTCAGGGCTAGTAAAAGCCGTGGCTTTGTTTTGAGCGATCAATTGTAGGCAGCCACTGCTACGTTGATCATAAATACGTCCAGGTACTGCAAAAACATCACGGTTATATTCAAAAGCCAGATCTGCCGTGATCATACTTCCACCTTTCACTGCAGTTTCTATGACAACAGTTGCATCCGAAATACCGGCAACAATTCTGTTACGTTGTGGGAAATGATGTTTGTCGGGTAATGCATCCCACCAAAATTCTGTGAGTAGCCCACCTTGATCGATCATTTCCCTTGCTAGTGATCGATGTACGTGCGGATATATCGTTTTGAATCCATGCGCCATCACACCAATGGTAGGTAATTGTTGCTGTAATGCCGATCGATGTGCAATGGCATCAATACCATGTGCCAATCCGCTTACAATCATCACATCATAGGGTTGTAATGCTTTGATCAATTGCTCAGTAACCGTTCTGCCATAGTCGGTTGCATTCCTACTACCAATTACACTGATGATTCTGGAAGGGTTCAAAGATTTATTTCCTTTGAAAAAAAGGACCAATGGGGGATCAGAACAGTTCTTTAATCGTTGCGGATATTGTTCATCAGTGATGAAAAGTAGGGTAAGCTGATGTTGCTCTATCTTCTTCAGTTCTTGTTCAGAGGAATCATGATCTGAAAATTTCTTGATCTGCGTAGCTCTTACTTCTCCAATTCCTTCTACCGCAGCCAATTCTTTTTTTCTGGCTTTGAAAACAGCAGAGGCAGATCCGAAATAGTCGATCAGCTGTTTGGTGAGAATACTGCCGATATCCGGTATTCGGGTGAGTGATAATTGATAAATACTTTCTTCTGTCATCATGCCGACAATGTCAGCAAAAAAATAATGGAGAAAACAGGTATTTATACATAGGGAATTACCTAATTAGTCCTTACATTCAAATTCTAAATTTTTAAAATGCGTAGGATTATTAATGGATTGTTTTTCCTGATGATCTGCATAAAGCTTGATGCTCAGCTATTGGAAAAGCCATTTATTATTGAATATAAATCGGGCTATCTGGCATTGACGGATTCACTTCAGGTAAAGCTGTTAACAAAGCCTAAAAAATATCACCCTTTGAAAGACTATGAAATCATTGTAACAGGCGATATAGCATTTGTAAATTTTATTGAATCCGCAAGAGATAAAAATGCGAAAAAGCTAGGTACAAATTTCCGACATGATAATGTGTATTCTGATTTTAGTCAGCAGAAGGAATATCATCAAATACAAAGACATGAGTTAGATAATCGGCGATTGTTGGTGGAACGTAATTTTCCTGAATTACAATTTGATCTATATCAGGATTCTGTAAAAATTCTGGGATATACTTGTTATAAAGCAATGCCTGCCAGAAATAATTATTTTAATGCAATGGTATGGTATACACCACAAATTCCTTATCCGATATCTAAACATGGGTTTACTGGGTTACCCGGTGCTATTTTAGCGATGGAAAGTTTCTCACATGGAATCAGGTATGTGTCTATTGCTTCCTCTATCAGACCCGAAAGTAGAATTCCTAAAAAACCTACGAAAGGTTATCCCATTTCCGGAAAGGAGTATGTTGAAATGATGAATAAAGCGATTCCGGAAAATGTAAGAGCTGCTTTTACAAACCAGTAATGGTAAAGCTTGTTCTTCTGTTTTTCGCCCTGCCTTCTTCTGTACTATTATCAGCAACCGGTTGTGTATCGCCATAACCTTTATACGATAATCTTTCAGTGCCAATTCCCTTACTCACCAAATAATCAACAATAGATTTGGCACGATTGGTAGAAAGTGTCAGGTTATCTTTTGCATTACCGATATTATCTGTATGACCACTGATCTCTACTTTCAATGTTGGATTATCATTCAAGACCTGTATCAATTGTGACAGTTCTGCCAAACCATTCTCAGGTAAAGCATAACTATTGGATGCAAACAAGATATTATTAAACACAAAACTCTCATTGAGTTTCACCGGTTTCAGCGCGATATCTTTTTTGTATACACTATCGGCCTCTTTTTTACTCAATGCATACAATTCACTATAAAACAGATAACCTTTTCTATTCACGGTGAACGTGTAATCTTTTCCGGTGGGAAGTGTGATAAAATACTCACCCAATTCATCTGTCTGCACACGCATCAACACCACATCATTGTTGTTGTCTGTTAATTCAACAGTAGCCGGTACTCCTTTTTGTGTATTGGCATCGGTTACTTTTCCTTTTACATACAAAGTTCTGTTGGGTCTGATATTCGGACGTAACTGAAAAGCATACAAATCAAGATTACCCCTGCTATCACTCCTGTCACTTGCGTAGTACGCAGTGAGTCCATCCGCAGAAACCGCAAGACTGCCTTCATTTTCAATCGTATTGATCGGATAACCTAGATTTTCCGGATAGCCCCATTCTCCTTTATCATTTTTGCGCAATACAAAAAGATCTGAGTTGCCATAACCGGGTAGTCCATCCGAAGTATAAAACAATGTTTGATTATCTGCATGAATGAAAGGTGAAAATTCATCACCCGCCGAGTTGATGGTAGGTCCCATGTTGATGGCTTTGCCCCACTTGCCATTGGGTTGTCTGATAGACATGTATAGATCTCTTCCACCGTAGCCACCCGGACGGTTACTGCTGAAATAGAGCACACGTTTATCAGGACTGATAGAAGGAGAACTTTCCCAGAACTCAGTATTGATGGCCGGACCTAAATTTTCAGGTTCACTCCAGCCTTGTGGTGTGTATTGAGAGAGATAAATATCATACCAACCCAAACCTCGTCCGGAGAAATCACCCGCAAACAATAACCATTCTCCATCCTGCGAAACAGTGATGGCGCCTTTTCTGGGTTCGAGATTGATATCACCATCTATGAGTTGTGCTTTACCAAATTTTTTGTTGGTGATGGTGCTCTGCATAAAGTCTTCACGTTGATCACCGGTTCTTCTGGTGAACACCAATAGACTATCTGTGACGGTAACCGATGGATAATATTCAGAGCGTGGTCCATTCACACTATCACCCAGATTGACAGGTGCAAACTGATAATCGGTCACCGGATGTTTGGATGCATAATCGATCGCAAACTGATATGTTTGTTTACGATAAGCAGCGCTTTTTTGTCCACGTTCACTGATATTCGGAATCGATAAGAAAATATTCACCGCTTTCAATGCCTCTTCAAATCTTCCCAATCCGGCGAGATTAATGGAATAGGGGAGTGTATAGATGGAAAAGTATGCAGGGTCTTTTATTTGTGCTTTCTCATATAGATTTACTGAGCGTTGGTATTGTTTGAGTTCACCGAATGCTCCTGCCAATGATAAGTAGGCATCTAAAAAATTAGAATCAATATTGATGCACTCCAACAAAACAGGAACTGCCTCTCGTGTAAGTCCGTCTTTTAATAATTGAATGGCATTTTCATATCGAGCCAATGCTTTGGGCTTTACTTTATCAGCATCATAAGTTTGTGCGAATAGATGAGCACCTAATAGTAAACAACTTAAAAAGAGGATCGATTTTTTCACTGCCGAAAGTTCGGAAAAAAGAGAAGGTCATCTTGTTAAAATTCCAACGATCAGGGAACGTTGATGTATTTGTGCGTTTGCAAACTCAACTCCCATTGGGGATGTGCTTTGATATAATCGATGATCAGGGGTAATACTTTTTCTGCTTTGTCCCATTCCGGTTGCAGGTACAATTTACAGTTTGGGTTTACTTGTGCAGCATAAGTTTCAGCCCAGTCAAAATCATGTTTGTTAAAAATCACCACTTTCAGTTCATGCGCCAATGGAATGATCTCAGGCAAAGGTGCTTTGAATTTTTTAGGTGAGAGACAGATCCAATCCCAATCTCCACTGAATGGTGAGGAGCCGGATGTTTCAATATTGGTTTCAAACCCTGCAGCTTTTAATGCATGGGTAAGTTCATCCAACTGATGCATGAGTGGTTCACCTCCGGTGATTACAGCGAGTCTGCCGGGATATTTTTTGGCTTCCGTTACAATATCAGTAACCGATTGTAGCGGATGTTTAGAAGCATCCCAACTATCTTTTACATCACACCACACACAACCCACATCACAACCACCCAAACGAATAAAGTAAGCAGCACGACCCTGATGAAAACCTTCACCTTGGAGGGTGTAGAAAGCTTCCATGACGGGAAGGCTTTGTTGTTTTACTATGGTTGATGTAGTGTTCATTTGCTTATGGCTTATGGTTCATGGCATATAGCTTATAGTTGTGAACAATTGATTGCTGCATATGAGATATTTCTTTTTCTATAAGCTATTCCCTATTAGCTATCAGCCCTCTGCTCGTAAGCCTGCATCGTATTTTTCAACAACCCTGCAATGGTCATCAATCCTACTCCTCCCGGAACCGGGGTAATAGCTGATGCCTTGGTAGCTACTTCTTCATAAGCAACATCTCCTTTGATCCGAAATCCTTTTTTGGCGGTACTGTCGTCTACACGGGTGATGCCTACATCAATAATCACTGCACCGGGTTTTACCATATCTGCAGTAACAAATCCGGGTCTGCCTAAAGCTGCAACAATGATATCAGCTTGCAGACAAAGTTCTTTCAAATTCGGGGTATGCGAATGACAAATCGTAACGGTGCAATTACCTTGTTTGAGATTACTGCTTAAAAGAATACTCATGGGTCTGCCCACAATATTGCTTCTGCCGATTACGATTGCATGTTTTCCTTTTGTTTCAATTTTATAATGTTCCAGCATCAACATGATACCGTAAGGAGTGGCTGGTATGAATGTAGAAAGTCCCTGAACCAACTTACCGACATTGATGGGATGAAAACCATCTACATCTTTTAAAGGATCAATCGCTTCAATCACTTTTTGCTCACTGATTTGTTTGGGCAATGGTAACTGAACCAAAATACCATCAATAGAGGGATTGCTATTGAGTTCGTGAATGGTTGATAATAAGGAAGCTTCATCAATCGTATCTGCTAGTCTGATGAGGGTAGATGCAAAGCCTGTTTCCTCGCAGTTTTTTACTTTACTGGCTACATAGGTTTCACTGGCTCCGTTATTACCCACTAAAATGGCTGCCAAATGTGGTTTTCTTTTTCCTTCAGCCGCCAATTGAGCGGTTTTGATTTTTAGGGATTCCTTGACTGCGGCGGCAGCTATTTTACCATCTAATACTAACATGGCGCAAAAGTATTTAAAAGCTAGGTATGTAAATTCTTTATTGATACATGTTGATTTTTTTAATGTCTAAACCTTTTGATGAATGAACAACTGTTAGCTTCTTGGCAAGGGATGGATACCCGATAAAAAAAATTGAATAAAAAGGCTATAATTTTTTAGGAAAAGAAAAAAAACGCTAAATTCATTACCAGTTATTAAACTTTTCACTCGTTTTCAGTTTTTATAGTTTATCATGCACATGAGAATGGCCGGTAGTCTTACCGGCCTTCTCCTTTTTATTAAGTGCACAACATTAATAGCTTATTTTTGATCCCTTAAATCATTATAATGGAACAGCAACCCAATCAGTTGAATATTGAGATCAGTGAAGAAATGGCGGAAGGTGAATATGCGAATCTTGCCATCATCACGCATAGTAATGCAGAGTTTGTGATTGATTTTGTAAACGTAATGCCCGGTACTCCTAAGAGCCGCGTAAAATCACGCATCATCTTTACACCCATGCACGCCAAGCGTTTTATGAAAGCGTTGGAAGAAAATATTGCACGTTTTGAAGCTGCCAATGGTTCTATTCAGGATCTGGAGCATATTGAAATTCCCATGAATTTTGGTGGTCCAACAGCACAAGCCTGATACAGGGTTCAGAGTTTACCATGATCTGCAAAGCTGTAATGTCCTTCATTACTTACAATGATATGATCCAATAATCTGATATCGAGTAATAAGCTCGCTTCCTTGATTTTTTTGGTGATGAGTTCATCTGCTGTACTAGGATCCAAGTTGCCACTGGGATGATTGTGACATATCACCATGGATACTGATTCATGCAGCAATGCTTTTTTTAAAATAATTCGAATATCTACTACCGTGCCGGTGATACCACCTTCACTCATGTGTTCAAAGGCGATCACTTTATTGCTGCGGTTTAAAAAAAGTACACCAAATACTTCTTTGGGCTTGTGACCCAATTTTGCTCTCAAGTAATCAGCAATATCACTGCTGCTTTTGATCACTTCTTTCTTAACATGACTCAAATGTCTGCGCAAACCCAGTTCCAGTGCGGCGGTAATATGAATGGCTTTTGCCGGTCCTAAACCTTTAATCTTCAGCTTGCAAAGCGATTGAACAGAAAGTCTACCCATGGTATTGAGATCATGGTTACACTGACTCAGCAGGTCTTTTGCAAGCTCTAATGCCGATTTTCCGGGTATGCCATTGTTGATAAGAATGGCTAATAATTCAGAATCACTGAGATTTTCAGCTCCTTTATGAAGCAGTTTCTGACGTGGTTGGTCATCGGTAGCCCAATCTTTGATGGTATTTTTTTGCATTGTAAAAAAATTGAAAATTTCAAATGAAAATTTGTGAACCTAATCTCTATCTTCGCCGCTCATTCCTGCAATTATGAATCCATCTGTCAAGATTTTCTCCGGTACAGGATCTCAAGTGCTGGCAGAAAAAATAGCACAGCGTTTCGGCGCCCCCATCGGAAAAATCAATATTCAGAAATTCAGTGACGGTGAATTTCAGCCCATCTTTCTGGAAAGTATTCGCGGCGATTATGTTTTCCTTGTTCAAAGCACTTATGCACCCACCGATAACCTGATGGAATTACTCCTGATGATCGATGCTGCCAAACGTGCCAGTGCTTATAAAATCATTGCGGTAATACCTTATTATGGTTTTGCCCGCCAAGACCGAAAGGATAAACCCAGGGTCGCAATTGGCTCCAAACTTATAGCAACTCTATTGGAAGCAGCCGGAGCGGACAGGGTGATAACCATGGATCTCCACGCCGCTCAAATTCAGGCGTTTTTTGATGTACCGGTGGATCATTTAGATAGTTCAGCCATTTTCATTCCTTATATCGAGCAACTGAAATTGCAAAACCTGACATTCGCAGCTCCGGATGTAGGAAGTACCAACCGTGTAAGAGAGATTGCTAGTTACTTCAATGCAGAAATGGTGATTTGTGATAAGCATCGTAAACGTGCCAATGAAATTGCCAGCATGGTTGTGATTGGTGATGTAACAGATCGTGATATTGTATTGGTAGATGATATCTGTGATACAGGGGGTACCCTTGCTAAGGCTGCAGGATTATTAAAAGAAAAGGGTGCCAGAAGTGTACGAGCACTCATTACTCACCCGGTACTAAGCGGTAAAGCCTACGAAAATATTGAGGATAGTGTATTGGAGGAGTTAGTCGTATGTGATACCATCCCTTTAAAAAAGGATTCTCCCAAGATCAAAGTAATTTCCGTAGCCGACCTTTTCGCCATTGCCATCCGCAATGCATATGAAAATAAAAGCATCACCAGCCTTTTTATTCATTCTCAATTGAAGGGAAGAGGGTAGGAGCTTTGAGCTACGAGCTACGAGCCGCTAGCTTTTAGTTTTCATATTATTTAAAATTCATTACAAATTATTGATTATCAATATTTTGTAATGAATTTTAAATTTTATTTTAGGCTCGTAGCTCGTGGCTCGAAGCTGGTAGCTTAAAATCGTCAGATTTTCCCTACTTTTGCCGTCCAAAATTTTAAATATGAAAACAATTACAATCGAAGGACAACTGAGGACCGAACATGGCAAAAAAGCCGCCCGCCAGATTCGCTCTCAGGAAAACGTGCCAGGTGTAATTTACGGGGGTGCACAGGAGATCAATTTCTTTGCTCCTGCAAAGGCTTTCAAGCCTTTGGTTTACACAAGTGAATTTCAGCTGGCCGAGGTTAAAGTGGATGGTAAAACTTACAAATGCATTCTGAAAGATCTTCAGTTTGATAAAGTAGAAGACTCACTGATCCATGTTGATTTATTAGAGTTGGTGGATGACAAAAAAGTAGTCGCTACACTGCCACTCAAATTTACAGGTACTTCTGTGGGTGTGAAAGAAGGTGGTAAGCTGGTTACAAAAATGAAAGCATTGAAAGTAAAAGCTTTCCCTAAAGATCTGAAAGAAAACATTTCAGTAGACATTACCAATCTTGAACTGAACGGTAACGTCCGCGTAGAAGATGTAAAAGCAGATAATATGGAGATTTTGAACTCTCCACGTATTCCAATTGCTTCAGTAGTAATGACTCGTCAGCTGAAACAAGAAGAAGCAACTGCTGCAAAAGAAGAGAAGAAAAAATAAGTTGAACATACTTATGAAAATAAGAGGCTGTGTCAAAAGTTTGATACAGCCTCTTTCTTTTGCTGTAGACCATTGACCATAAGCCATGAACCATAAGCTACTTATTTTCTTTTCAGACACCCTCTCTGTTATATCGTAGCAGGAAATGACACAAAGAATATGGTGCCCTTGGGTTGATTTTCTTCTACCCAAATTCTACCTCTATTCTTCTCAACAAATTCTTTACAGAGTTTTAAACCCAGTCCTGTTCCTTTTTCATTCAGTGTGCCCCTTTTTGAAATGATATTGGCAGAAGAGAAAACATGCTCGCGTAACAACTTATCCATTCCATCTCCCTGATCTGCTATCGAAATCATTACTTCATGGTTACGGGTATAATGATGAATATCTATGGTTTGATTTTTATAACTGTATTTGATAGCATTGGATAGTAGATTCCTCAAAACCAGTTGTAAATGATCAGGATCTGCCCAAATCGGTCCCCCTTCAGACTGTACACTCACCTTGATCTCTTTGTTTTCAAGCTCAGCTTCCATCATGGATAATACCAAACCCATCATATGTTTAAAATCAACTTTTTCCGGTTTCGCCTCAATACCTTCTAGCTGACTATTGCTCCATTTCAACAAATTGTCAAGACCGCCTTGTAATTGTTTTACTTGTATCGACACATGCTCGGTAAGCTTATTAAATTCTTCCGGGGTTAACAGTTGTCTGTTCACTAAGTCCAATGTATTGCGGAGTTGTGCAATAGGAGAACGGAGGTCATGGGCGATGATGGAAAAGAGTTTCTCTTTGGTGGTATTCGACTCTTCTAGTTCTGCATTTTTTTTCTCCAGCTTAAGTTGACTGTCTTGTAACTCCTTCTCGTAAAAGATTTGTTCATATCGATAATACAGAAGCCCAAGAAAAGCCAGAATCAGCGCACTGGTCATATTAATTTTTACTCTGTATTCGGGAAATGCCTCATACATCCAAATACTGGTATCGTTAACACGGATAAAAACAAAACAAAAAATAGTGAGTATAGAAAATATACTAATCAGTATAGGCTTTTTAAAAATGATATTAATGATTACCAAATTGGTAATTAGGAAATATTCATTACCATTTTGAAACTTAATAGCACTTAAACAAAGACTCGCAGTAGATAAAAGACTCAAAATTAGACGAGCTGTTTGAATGTACTTGTAATAATTAATCAGTAGAAAAATCAATCCACCCGTAAAATTCAATACCAGTAATCCAACATTCCAGAAATGTCCTTCATAAAGATTAATAGGTATAAAAACCAAATTATGAAGCATTCCCAACAAAACACAAAGATTCAAAACCCTTGTTTTCTTTAATTCAATGGGGTCTAAAGTGGCGTGAATGCCAAAATCTAATATGTTTCTGATTGTCTGGGGAATGTACATGTCTCTATTTATCCATTGCGCCCATGAAAATTAAGTCATCTACTGAGAAAACTCTTGTTTATTTTTGCCTGTCTATGAATAAATTTTTGATCGTTGGGCTAGGTAATATTGGAGATGAATACAAACATACTCGTCATAACATTGGCTTTGATGTAGTGAGTGCATTTGTGTTGAAACATGGTACTTTTTTCAAACTAGATCGTTTAGCAGAAGTTGCTGAAGTGAAATGGAAGGGACGTGTATTTATTTGTATCAAGCCCACCACATATATGAACTTGAGTGGAAAAGCGATGAAATATTGGATGGACAAAGAAGGGATTGATATCAGTCGTACACTCACTATTGTGGATGATCTGGCTTTACCTTTGAGCAAATTAAGGTTACGGGGCTCTGGCTCTGATGCAGGGCATAATGGATTAAAAGATATTCAACTGACTTTGGGTACAGACCAATATCCCAAACTTCGTTTTGGTATTGGCAATCAGTTCCCCAAAGGACGTCAGGTTGAGTTTGTGCTAGGCAGGTGGTTGCCGGATGAACAAAAAATTATCCAGTCTAAGATTGAGAAATCTATCGAAATTATTGAGTCATTTGCAACCATTGGGTTGGAGAAAACCATGAGCCAGGTAAATAACCTCAATTTCTTATAATATTAGTCTGTTTCAGACGTTATTATATCTTAATAAGACATTATCATTACCATAATTCTGTGAAAAACATCCATCCTTTTCAGGAATAGATGTGAAAAGATGTCTGGTTAACATGATAAACGTACGCGTATGAAAATTTTTTGTGTAGGCAGGAATTATGCAGATCATGCCAAGGAACTGGGAAATGCAGTTCCGGAGGAGCCCGTTATTTTCATGAAGCCAAAATCTGCCCTGCTTCAGCCTAATGCCCCTTTTTATTATCCTGAATTTACCAATGAGCTTCACTATGAAGCAGAGTTGGTGCTCAGGGTTTCTAAGAATGGTAAATATGTTCAAGAGCATCAGGCATCAAAATACTATGATGCTATTACGGTAGGAATCGACTTTACCGCCAGAGATATTCAGGCAGAACTGAAAAAGAAAGGACTGCCTTGGGAAAAAGCGAAAGCCTGGGATCAATCTGCCATAGTAGGAAAATGGGTGCCTATTCGGCCCGAATTCATGAGCTCACCGATTCAGTTCTCCATGAAGAAAAATAAGGAACTGGTTCAGGATGGTAATACCGCTGACATGATCTTTTCTTGTGATTACATCATAGCACATGTATCCCAATATTTTTCACTCAATATTGGGGATTTGATTTTTACAGGAACACCTTCCGGTGTAGGTGAATGTGTAGTTGGAGACGTATTGGAAGGGTATCTCAAAGAAGAAAAAATGTTTGAACTCGAGATCAAATAATCATCAGGAAAAGAAGATCGTCTAATTCATGTTGACTCCGGAATTATTACTGAAAGCATATCAACTCATGGTCACCGCAAAGTCCATGTGTGATACCTATGATGCGAATAGACAGATCTGTAAATATGTACATTCCACCTCTCGCGGACATGAAGCCATTCAACTGGCAACCGGTATGCAGTTGTTGCCTTGCGATTGGGTAAGTCCTTATTATAGAGATGATAGCATCATGTTATCCATCGGGTTTCAGCCTTATGAGTTGATGTTGCAATTGTTAGCAAAAAAAGAAGACCCTTTTTCCGGAGGACGATCCTATTACTGTCACCCTAGCAGCAGAGATGAAAATCGTCCATCTATCATCCATCAAAGTAGTGCCACTGGTATGCAAACCATTCCTACCACAGGATTGGCGCAGGGGATACAATATCTGGAAAGAATACAAAGTGATAAGTTACGCAGTGTTGATGGACAATTACCCATTGTCATTTGTTCATTAGGCGATGGGAGTGTTACGGAGGGAGAAGTGAGTGAAGCCTTACAGTTTGCAGTGCTCAAACAATTACCTATAATTTATTTGGTGCAGGATAATCAATGGAGCATCAGTGCTTCTGCTGAAGAAGTAAGAGCCATGAATGCGTATGATTATGCACAAGGGTTTAAAGGGTTGAGAAGATGGCAATGTGATGGTAGCGATTTTATTCGCAGTTATGAAACCATGACAGAAGCCATTGCCTATACACGTGCGGAGAGAAAACCTGCATTGGTACATGCTAAAGTGCCTTTGTTGGGGCATCATACCAGTGGTGTTCGACGAGAGTTTTATAGAAGCAGAGAAGATTTATTGAAGCATGGGTTGTATGATCCGCTTCCTAAATTAAGATTATTACTCACGGATGTAGGTATTGCCGAACATGTGATTACAGATATTGAAAAGCAGGCAGAAGAAAAAGTATTGGCAGATTTTCAGCGTGCACAAGCAGCACCTGATCCCGATCCACGTTCGGTAGCAGCACATGTGTTTGCACCCACACCGGTAACAGAAGAAAAAGGCCAGCGCAGTCCAAAGAACGGCGAGAAAGTATTGATGGTGGATGCCGCACTGCATGCCATAGAAGAACTGATGGAAGAATACCCGGAAGCTATTTTATATGGTCAGGATGTAGGAGCCCGTTTGGGTGGTGTTTTCAGAGAAGCGGCAACACTAGGAGAAAAATTTGGAGAGCATCGGGTTTTTAATACGGCTATTCAAGAAGCCTATATTGTAGGTTCAACAGCAGGTCTTTCTGCACTCGGTATCAAACCCATGGTAGAAGTGCAGTTTGCAGATTATATCTATCCCGGGTTTAATCAACTCGTCACAGAATTATCAAAGTCCTGCTATCTCTCCAATGGAAAATTCCCGGTAGGGATGGTGTTAAGAGTACCCACAGGTGCTTATGGTGGGGGCGGACCTTACCATAGCGGAAGTGTTGAAAGCACTTTGTTGACCATCAAAGGTATTAAAGTGGTGTACCCATCGAATACCGCTGATATGAAAGGCTTACTCAAAGCCGCATTTCATGACCCCAATCCGGTAGTCATGCTGGAGCACAAGGGATTATACTGGAGCAAAGTGCCCGGAACGGAAGATGCAAAGATGGTAGAACCGTCAAAGGATTATCTGTTGCCATTGGGTAAAGCCAATATTGTACTGGCGGCCGATACAGCCCGTGTGAAAAAAGGAGAAACCGTTTGTGTGATCACCTATGGAATGGGGGTGTATTGGGCCAAAGCAGCCGCAGCTCAGTTACCCGGACAGGTTGAAATTGTTGATTTACGGACCCTGTATCCTTTAGATGAAGAAATGATCTTCACGCAGGTCAAAAAACATGGAAAAGTATTGGTTTTGAGTGAGGAACAGCAAAATAATTCCTTTGCAGAAGCATTGGCGTTACGTATTACCAATCATTGTTATCACTTTTTGGATGCCAGGGTAGAGGTAATGGGGGCATTGAATTTACCTGCAGTGCCCATCAATCTGGTATTGGAAGCTGCCATGTTACCCAATGCCCAAACCGTTAAAGAACGAATCGCCAAATTGTTGGCATACTAAGCATGAACCCCTATATTTGCACCCCGTAAATGAAAATTTACAAATGGCGGGGTAGCTCAGGTGGTTAGAGCGTTGGATTCATAACCCAAAGGTCTCGGGTTCAACTCCCGATCCCGCTACGATACAGAGTCTTCAATGAAGGCTCTTTTTTTTGCCCATAACCCAAGGTCTCGGGCCGAGACGATCAGCCAAGGCTGATATCTCAGTGCCAATAAGATCGTTGGCTTTCAAATCCTGCCCCTGCTAATAGTCTCGTTGATATCTCGCTACATGGTATTTTCAGAAAAAAATATTTTTTAGTTTGTAGAGCATTCATATATCGTTCAACAAAAAAGCGTTGATATATATTTTTTTCATAACTTTTCCGAACGCTGAGCAGATGTTGATCATAAAATAAAATATTTATGAAGGCACCCTTTGTACCGTATGTACTTATCATGCTCTCGTGTTTCTGTGTTTACTTTCCTGCAAATAGTCAGGGTACTATACAACGTAGTGAAGGCCGCTTTCTGGCCTCATTAGATTTCAATCCAGCATCGGGTATCTATAACGGGCGTAAAAATAGAATTCAGAATTATTCCAATCTGCCTAGCTTTCCGGATGAGTATAGAGAAAGTGGGATTAAAGTAAACGGTATGGTAAAAGCGGCTGTGCTCACTATGGAATGGTGGACATTATTTGGAGAGCCGGTGGAAAATTATAATTTTCAATGGACTACTAGTGGGAGATATCAAGTATATCAGGAAGGTGGTGCTGGATATACTGTTGAACGTAATAAGTTGGCAAAGTACCCCGATTTATTATTGCGTTTTGACGCTATTAAACCACTTGATGTAAAGTTTGTCATTTATTGGCGATTTGATTTCGACACATATAAACGAATCCACTCTTCATTTTCTGCTGGTTTTAATTATAATGTTACCACCAATGTAGAAGAAGGTTTGTTGTTTGAGCCCAGCGGGAAAAATCCCTTAAGCGTACCTGGCATTAGAAAGGGTAAAGGAGAGAATTTTATTGATAAGAAATTTAATACTCATCAGCATTATGAAATTTATGCTGATGCAAAAAAATCCTGGTTACAGGAATTCAATCAGGCAAAAAACATTACCATTGATCAATTTTATGTTACATCAGCCCGGTGGCCGGTAAAGGAAATGTTAACCATCGCCACACTTTTTGAGCAATATGAAAAAGGTGAAAAGAAACCATCGCCTATGGAAGAAGTGCAGGCGGCACTTGTCCAAGTACGGGAAACTCAGCCCTACGCCCGCAATGATTTTTGGGGTGAGACTGATCAGGTAAAAAAAGATACGTTTATGTTTGTCACTGTTAACGGGAAAACTGGTATCAAGAATGGGTATGGTAAATATATTGTGCCGACTACTTACAAGGAAATCTCGCAGAATAATCAAGGTACTTTATTCATAGCTCGTATGGAAGGCAAACGTTACCAAAGACCCAGTGAAAGGGCCTATATTCAATTTCCGATTCAATCAGACATTTATTCGATCAAGGGTAAACTGCTGCTAACTTATACCAACGCCTATCCACAATTTATAGAGTCTGTAAACTGTATCTTGGTAAGAACACCCACTGGTGTTTCTCTGGTAGATGCTGAAACATTACAAACGCTATTTCAGGTTTCTTACCCCAATCCATACACAGAATATCAGGGTTACTTTCATGGTATTACAATACCGGCCGATATAGTTCAAACTTTTCCCGTAGCAGAATATATTGGGCCTAATTGTGGTTCTAGTTCAACGGGTTGTGGTACTAGGTCTCGCACCCATGTTTACGGGATCACTAAATCCAAGCAGGTGCGATTTTTAGGTACTTATCAATAAAATACCCGCTTCCTTTTTTAACATCATTCATGAATCAAAAAGTATGCATAAATCTGGTGAAATAATTAAGAGACAATTATTAATTGTACAGCTTCTAAAGCTGAAACGATTGCATATACTTGTATTGTTGATTTTGTTATTTCAAATCCAAGTTTTTGCACAGGATTATATACAGATTTACAAACAAGCAAAAGTTTTTTACGAAGAAGGGGCATTTACATCAAGCATCCGATTACTGAAACAAATTGAAACAGGGATAGGCCCCACCATCAAAACCCAATCGCTACTGGTTTATAATTACCTGCACAATGAACAATTCATCGATGCCAAAATTGCCATTGAGAAATACAAGCGTCTGGCTGCATACACAACCGGTGATGCCCATCAAAAATTATTACAACAAGAGGCGCTGATCAATGCCGGTTTAAGAAAACTAGAGGATGATTTCAGAAACAAGGAGATGACGCCTCAGAAAAAGATGCAGGCAGCTCGTGTTGCCATTCAGGCCAGCTATCCACCTAACAGTCAAACTAAAACGCAAAAGGAGATTGATGACATTCGAAAACAGTTTGAAACCAGCAGTCTACTGGAAAGAAAATATGACGAATATTTGAAACGGATAACCGATGCTGCTGCGACAGAGCTGAAAAAAAAGGCTAATACCTTCAGCGAGGAACAGGCCTATTTCAAGGATTTGGCGCTTTACTCTATTACTGCGGGTAATATGACTTGGACAAAGGAAAACCTGAAGATGACCTATTTCAGTGATGGAACGCCTATTGTAATGGCTAAAAATGAAGAAGACTGGATCAATTATTTTCATGCAGAAATTCCTTGCTGGCGCTACCATCAATATGACCCCAATCAGGATCCACGGCTGGGTTTAGAATACAATATGTATGTAATTATGAATGAAAAAAGAATTGCACCTGAAGGTTGGCGAGTGCCAACTATCAATGATTGGAAACATTTTAGTGCCAATATCGGCGATTGGCATGAGCTATATATTCCAGATGCTGTTTTTACCCTAGCCACAAAAGACGGAAGCAAACAATATGGTGCTGTTTATTGGAACAGCGGTCATAGAAAAGATGAGAGCCGCATTCTTAAACTCAAGGGCAAAAATAAATCAGGCTTTTCTGCTATCCCTAACCGTTCAATCTCGCGTTACGGAAATGCCGTAGACAGGAACGATAATAATAAAGCTGTTTGGTGGGCAATGACCCCTAAAAATGATTGGTTCAAAATTGAATACAAAACAACCTACAATAATCTCCTTGAGGTTCGGAAAGATTATAATACAGAAGTAGCTGGGTTTTATTTTACTAACAGTTATGACATAAATCTGCCTTACTCTAAAAAGACAATTTTTATTTATTGGAATTTTTTAACTGAAGATCGATTGGCAAAAGCACAAAACCGAAAACCCAGATATACAGATAATATTTTCACCTATGACATAACTAAATTTAATACACAGGGTCAGATAAACGCACCTGAAAGCTATGAAAGAAGGTCTACAGTTCACATGCAGGGATATCCGATCAGACTTGTGCGTTAAAGATCAACCCTATGAGTTGCCCAGTCAGTTAGTAATTAACTTGTTTATGAGTATTTCCAAGACCTTAATCAGGGACTGAATATTGTTGAAGTAGCATACATATGAGTAGGCGATGATGCTGTTATACAGTACCCTCAAATTGTAGTAACTTGATGACTATAATGAAAAAGCTACTGATCTATTTCTTTTTGATGATGCCTTTATTGGTAGGGGCACAACAAAAATTTGTTTATGCAAGTGGTCAGCATATTTATTCCCCTGAAGGAAAACCTTTTCTTATTAAAGGAACCAATCTTGGCAACTGGTTACTCCCCGAAGGCTATATGTTCAAATTCGACAAAGTGAACGCACCCTGGATGATTGAGCAGGTGTTGCTTGAACTCATCGGTCCATCAGCCAATACCCGTTTTTGGAAACAGTACCTGGATAGCTATATCACCGAAGCGGATATCCGCCTCTTGAAAGAAATGGGATCCAATAGTGTTCGTCTTCCATTCGATTATCGGCTCTTTACCAATGAATCGTACTTAGGAGCAAATGATAGTACCCGCGGATTTTATTATATGGATCAGGTAGTAAACTGGTGTAAAAAATACCAGCTTTATCTATTGCTCGATATGCATGGAGCACCGGGTGGTCAAACGGGAGATAATATTGACAATAGTTATGGTTATCCTTTTCTGTATACCGACAGTGGTTGCCAAGCGCAAACCATTAATATCTGGAAACGCATCGCAAACAGGTATAAAAATGAAACGATTATTCTTGGCTATGATTTGCTCAATGAACCCATCGCTCATTTCTTTGATCAGGATCAATTGAATCCTTTGCTGGAACCACTGTATCGAAAAATAGTAGGTGCGGTCAGAGAGGTAGATAACAATCATCTTATTTTTTTGGAAGGCGCACAATGGGCTTCTAAGTTCCATATTTTCTCAAAACCCTTTGACGATAAATTGGTCTACAGTTTTCATAAATACTGGACCGATACCACGCAAGAAGTAATACAGGAATATGTAGACTTTCGAAATCGATACAATGTCCCCATTTATGTAGGCGAAACAGGAGAAAATAATGATGCGTGGATTCTTTCGTTTAGAAAACTACTAGAGAAAAATAATATCGGCTGGCATTATTGGCCCTATAAAAAAATGGAAAGCACCAGTTGTGTCGTCAGTTTTCCCAAACCGGTAAGCTGGGATAGCTTGGTAGCTTATACAAAAACGGTAAGGGTTTCACATGAAGACATTCGAAAAGCGCGTCCCAAAAATATGCAGCCGATTCAGCAGGCATTAAGCGATTTTCTCGCCTTCATGCAAAATCAATATTATAGTAAAAATCCTGCATATATCACCGGTATCGGTTTGAGCATACAACAATAGGAATCGTTTTAAGTAGCTGCATGTTCAACTTATGCAGCTCCGCGTTCACCCGTTTATCTAATAATGGTTGGATGATCATTGATTTGCGGATGCTTTTATTAACTTCCGTCAATGAAAACCAAAATCAACTTAAGGCAGCGAAGCCATTACAGTTATGTAGCCTCGCTTTTTATCGTTATCCTTTTACTTCTGGGTAATATTTCGTATGCTCAGCGTCCCGGATTCACACAAACGCCGGCAATCAAAGACCCGATTGTGGATGCTATCGTAAAAGAAGCCACAGAAAATTCTCAGTTGGAGAAACTTGCACACGAGTTAATGGATGGTATCGGACCACGTTTGGTGGGAAGTCCAAAAATGAAGCAAGCCAATGATTGGGCGGTTGCAAAATATACCGCTTGGGGTATTCCGGCAAGGAATGAAAAATGGGGTGAATGGCGTGGATGGGATCGTGGTATTACACATGTTGATATGATCTCACCATGGGTAAAATCATTGGAAGGCATGCAATTGGCTTGGAGTCCAAGTACCGGTGGTAAGACGGTTACCGGTGAAACCATTGTTCTGGCAGATGCAGCTGACTCTATCGCTTTTCAGCAATGGTTACCCAATGTCAAAGGAAAATTTGTATTGGTTTCTATGGCACAACCTACCGGTAGACCTGATTACAACTGGGATGAGTTTGGAACAAAAGAGTCTATTGAGAAGATGAAGAAAAACCGTGCTGAATTAACCCAGGCATGGCAAAGAAGAATCTCTAAATCCGGTTACAATGCGCGTACACTGGCCGTTGCTTTAGAAGAAGCAGGTGCATTGGGGGTTATTCAGTCTAACTGGTCACAAGGCTTTGGCGTGAACAAGATCTTTAGTGCGAATACCAAAAAAACACCCACCATTGATCTTTCTCTGGAAGATTATAGTTTGTTGTTCCGTTTAACGGAATCAGGCAGCAAACCACAGATCAGTGTTCGTGCTGATTCAAAAGAAACAGGTGTTCAGCCTACTTTCAATACGATTGCAGAAATCAAAGGTTCTGAAAAACCGGATGAGTATGTGATCCTCTCAGCACATTTTGATTCATGGGATGGTGGTACAGGTGCAACCGATAATGGTACCGGTACACTCACCATGATGGAAGCCATGCGTATCCTCAAAAAAATATTACCCAATCCGAAGAGGACCATTTTGGTTGGACATTGGGGTAGTGAAGAGCAAGGTTTGAATGGTTCACGTGCTTTTGTAGAAGATCATCCTGAGATCGTACAAAATGTACAAGCACTTTTCAATCAGGATAATGGTACCGGACGTGTTGCTAATATTTCCGGACAAGGTTTTTTGAATGCATATGAATACATCAGTCGTTGGCTCACGCGTGTGCCAAGCGATATTCGTCAGCATATCACTACTAATTTCCCGGGTTCTCCAGGTGGAGGCGGATCTGATTATGCTTCTTTTCTTGCAGCAGGGGCACCCGCTTTTTCACTGAGTTCACTTGGCTGGTCTTATGGTAATTATACCTGGCACACCAATCGCGATACGTATGATAAAATTGTATTCGATGATGTAAGAAACAATGCCATCCTTACCGCTATTTTAGCATACATGGCCAGTGAAGACAATACCAAAACATCACGTGAAAAAATTGTGTTACCGATCAATCCTAGAACAGGTCAACCGGGCCAGTGGCCAACGCCAACAAAAGCTACCCGTAAAGGCGGATTGAACTAATCTTCTTATAACTTTTAAGATAAGAGGCTGTATCAAAACTCTGATACAGCCTCTTTCTTTACTATAGATCATGGACCATAGACCATAGACCATAGACCATAGTCTATAGTCTATGGTCCATAAGCTATACCCATCAACCCTATTGCAGTTTCTATACTCTACTTTCAAGACTCCCTCTGCTTTTACCATGGACTATGGACTATATGCCATCAGCTATACCCCATACCCCCTCAAGCCTCATTTTATGTAGTGTAATTACTACCGAATGTATCCGATCACCTACTGTTTTTTGAAGGGAAACGTTATTGTAGAAGGCACTGAATGAAACTTACTTTGTTAAACTGAATGAATGTATTTCTCGTAAGTAAATGTATCCATTCAGAGGTTTCAAATCCAATATCCACCCCCCCTAATGAAATTCACTGTTAACAGCAGTGGAAAGGGATTCGATAACCTAAAAAACAAAGTATATGTTCAGGAAAGTAATGGTTGTGAACGATGATGAGATTTCTTTGTTTGTATCCAGCAAAATGATCAGCAAAACAGCTTTTGCTGCAGATGTCATTACCGCAGGTAATGGTTTAAAAGCCTTACAAGTATTTGATCAGTTATTACTCAACAGTAGAACCCCCTCGGATGTACCGGAATTGGTGTTTCTGGATCTTCACATGCCGGTGATGGATGGATGGGAGTTTCTGGAAGTATTCTCAGAAAAATATGCATACATATTTCCTTCGGTACGTTTTGTGATTCTTTCTTCTTCTATTGATCCTGATGATATTGTAAAACTGAATCGTTTTTCAACAGTCATCGATTTGATTCGTCATCCGATCAGTTTTGAAATATTGAATGAATTGAAGTTGAAATATGAAAAAACGAATTTCAAATTCCCGCACGTCAATCATCAGCAGAATGTAGCCAAGCAAATGATTGCTTAAGATAATTGGGTGGGTAGTGAATCATAATACCTGATTGCAGTGGAGCGGATTAACACAGCGATTGTATTTTCGAAATTCATTACCCCCCATTTTTATTCCGGACAATCCAGCTTACTGATGACTTTTCTTTTATTAAAAGGATGAATGCTTAACATCAAGTAGCCACCACCACTTAGATTTTTAATTTGTTTTACCCACTGGAGATTATGAAGCCCCAATACCAGGGGACCGGCTTTGAAAGCGGCACCGATATGAAACTGATTTTGACTATTGTATTGGATCGGTAAATAGAAACCCCAGTTCAAAGTCTCCCATCTTGGAGTCACAGTCAGTAAGTTGACTTCTCTGGTTAAAAGTCTTCTGAAACCAGACGTTCCATGTAAATTGATACTCAAGTCTGTATTCAAATACAAGTTGTTGCCAAAAGACCTGTCAACATTGATAACAAGTCTGGTTGGATTACCAATTTTAAAACGATTACTGATATTTTCTGAAGTAGTGAAAATGGTGGCTAAAGAATCTCTCAAATCTCTTGCAGATTCAATATTCGTAAACTTTCTATCTGCATCAATATCTGTAATGGACGGATCAATATTTCTGTATACTCCCCCAAACTCTCCGGATTTGAATTTATTGGCACCCAAGTCCATTAAAGCAACGCCTATTTTCCATTGATAATTGATGGCATTGTTTTGTTGATAGCTGTTATTGTTTTCTCCATACAACAAATATTCAGCACCAATGCTTAATCCCAATCCGGTTAAACTATTTTTTACAAATTCAGATCCGGTGGGTGTTCCAGATGGTGATTCATCGTAATTGGAAGAATAACCAAATGCACTGCCACCGGTAATAAAATTATAGATAGTGTCTGTAGATGTTTTTGTTTCCAAATAACTAAGCTTATTGATCCTGGCAAAAGCTCCGGAGATACCTTTCATGATCTGAAGTGTAATGCCACCTGTTAGTTTACTGTTATAGGACTCATGTAAAACCCGCGAATAATTCAAATCAGCTTCTAGCCAACCGGTATGTGTTGCAAAGCCTTCTAAGTAAGGTGTAGATCGGTTTTGTACAAGAAAATCATGGATACTATAAATGGAATCACTTGCAGTAAGCGGTTCTGTTCTGATATGGTTATAGGATCTTGCTCTCAGATTAATGGCAAAAGCATGTTTATTATTCGGCTTGTATAAAAAATTGAATAAACTGATATCGATGTTATTGTGTAAGAATCTGTTTTTAAAAGGATGTGTAAGGAAAACCGAGTCATTCCGCATGAACAAGGAGTTGGTACTCACTTTAGCCTGCACAGTAAAAAGCGTAAGGTCCCATTTATAGGCAGAATTTACCGATGCGGCCGGATTATTTCTAATGCCTGTACTTCCTGCATAGGCAGATCCATAGGTAGAGGTATAGCTTTGTGCGTTCACCTGCGAACAGGTGAACAGCCAAATCGTAAGTATAAAAGCGAATGGTCTCATAAACAGCGAGATACTTTTTGAGCGAGTATTGTTGCTCTGGTCATCTCTAAACAGTGTTAAACAAATATCAAGGATTTAGCCGAGAATAGCTATGATGGAAGCGGGATATAATGCAACCAAAATGGATGCATTCTAAGGCATATGATCTTGTGGGTAGGTATTATCAGTTCTTCTTTTGCATTAGCAGCACAATGATGGACAATTCATGAACTGATTTCTTTCTTTAGTAATAACCGGGTGCCGGAGAAGTGCAGTAAATAAAAAGTCCTCTGTAGAAACAGAGGACGGTCTTCGATTGCTTGCCATATAAGAAAAAAGCTATTTCATGTTTGTATGCTACAATTCAGCAACATATTATAAAGATAGGTATTTTTATCGATTTTTCATATAATTATTTAAACAATATCTAATAATTCGTAAAAAATGTTCAAAAATTTTATAAAATTAATCATTTAATAAACATTATAAATATTATAATATATTACATAAAAATAGCTTGATGTATTTGCATCAAGCTATTTTTATGTAATAATAATTGAAAATCAATCTATTGACGACCAGGATACGCTTTTAAAGCTTTTTCCAGACAATCCATAGCCGCATTGATATCCTGGAGATTTAAAACATAAGCAAGTCTTACTTCTTTTTTCCCCAATCCGGGTGTGCCATAAAATCCGGTAGCAGGAGCTAACATCACGGTTTGCTTTTCATGTTCGAAGGATTCTAGAAGCCATTGACAGAAAATATCTGCATCATCAATCGGTAATTGGGCCATCGCATAAAAAGCACCACCCGGATTCGGGCAAAATACCCCTTCCATGGCATTGAGACGCTTGACGATCAGGTCGCGGCGTGATTTATATTCAGCTTTTGTGGTATCAAAATAATCTGCAGGCAAGTCAATCGCCGCTTCACCGGCAATTTGTGCAAAGCTCGGTGGACTGAGTCGCGCCTGTGCAAATTTCATGGCGGCATCCAGCACTTGTTGGTTGCGTGTAATGAAAGCGCCAATTCTACCTCCACAAGCACTGTATCTTTTACTGATGGTATCCATGATGATCACATGATCATCTACTCCTTTCAAATGCAAAGCACTTACCTGATGACCTTCATAACAGAATTCGCGATAGGCTTCATCAGAAAATAAATACAAATTGTGGCGTAAAATAATATCCTTCAACTGTTCCATTTCAGCCGCACTGTACAAATATCCTGTAGGATTATTCGGATTGCAGATCACAATAGCCTTGGTTCGGGAACTGATCTTTTTTTCAATCTCTTCAATGGGGGGTAATGCAAAACCATTTTCAATATGAGAAGTTACCGGAACTACGGTTACACCGGCGGCAACGGCAAAGCCATTGTAGTTGGCATAGAAAGGTTCAGGAATAATCACTTCATCGCCGGCATCCAGGCAAGACATAAAACCAAATAAAATGGCCTCACTTCCACCGGTGGTGATGATGATTTGTTGAGGGGTTACATCAATCCCTACAGATTGATAATATCCTACCAGTTTCTTTCTATAACTCTCATTACCGGCACTGTGACTGTATTCCAATACCTTAAAATCACTATGGCGAACCGCATCAAGAACCATTTTGGGGGTTTCGATATCCGGTTGTCCAATATTCAAATGATATACTTTGGTTCCTTTCTTTTTAGCAGCTTCTGCATAAGGAACAAGTTTTCTGATGGGGGATGCAGGCATGGCCTGTCCACGTTGACTGATCTGTAACATGCCGCAAAGATAGGGCTACAGTTGTGTACAAAAGAAAAGCGATCCTTTATCAGGACCGCTCTTCCACTAAATATATTTAGCGACTACTATTTACTGGCTTTTGCAGTGGTTTTCGCAGCTACCACTTCACCTTCAATGGTAAGAATCACTGGATCATTAACACCCGCAAACTTAATGGTAACACGCTTACTAAAAGTACCCAATGCTGCTGCATTGTAGGTTACTTTGATAGTGCTGTTCTTGCCTTTTAAAACAGGCTCTTTGCTGTATTCAGGTGTTGTACAACCACATTCTGCAGTTGCAAATTCAATAACAGCAGGCTTAGCACCATTATTGGTAAAAGTAAATACATGGGTCACAGGTTTATTCTGCTCAATTTTTCCAAACTTAAATGCACCTTCAGAAAATTTGATATCCTGTGCCATTACTCCAAAACTGGCAACTAAACCCAGTACGGTTAAAAACAAAAACTTCTTCATATCAATAGGTATTTATTATGCTTTTCTCAAAGTTACAACAGAAATAAAAGCGGTAAGACTAGGATTTGCCAATTTTTTATCCCAAAAGGTCTTTTACCGCCATTCTAAGACAAATAATGCGAATATCATGCCGTTTTTTGCGGGTTACTACAATTTTTGCAGAAAACTAATTTCCGTTAGCCTATTCCGTTGGTAATGTTATTTTTGCCGCATGGAATCAAGTTCATCTTTGGGATATAAAAACGACATGTTGTCTTTCGACGGATTTCGCAATGCGGTGATCGAAGATTATCGTATCGCTATGATTAGTCGTGAAGTGAGTTTGTTGGGTAGAAGAGAAGTATTGACCGGTAAAGCCAAGTTTGGAATTTTTGGTGATGGAAAAGAAATCGCGCAGATTGCCATGGCTAAATTTTTTCAACCCGGCGATTTTAGAAGCGGTTATTACCGTGATCAAACATTCATGTTTGCAACAGGCCTGGCAAGTGTTGAACAATACTTTGCACAGCTGTATGCGGATCCGGATATAAAGAATGAACCCTTTAGTGCTGGTCGTCAAATGAATGCCCATTTCTCTACCCGTTTTGTAGATGAGAATGGTAATTGGTTGGATCTTGCTAATAGAAAAAATGTTTCTTCTGATATAGCGCCTACTGCCGGACAAATGCCCCGCGGATTAGGCCTTGCTTTTGCTTCACGCTGTTTTCGATCAACAAAGAATCCGGAAGCGTTTGAGCAATTGAGTCATCATGGAAATGAAATCTGTTTTACCACCATCGGTGATGCCAGTACCAGCGAAGGACATTTCTGGGAAACGATTAATGCCGCCGGTGTTTTACAAGTGCCACTGGCAGTATTTGTTTGGGATGATGGTTATGGCATCTCTGTTCCGAAAAATTTTCAAACAACAAAGGGTTCTATCTCTGCTGCACTAAAAGGGTTTCAAAAACAAGCCGATACCAACGGTATCCATATTTATAAAGTGAAAGCCTGGGATTATGCCGGCATGTGTGAAGTATTTGAAGAAGCCTTACAAAAAGTACGCGAAACACATCAACCCGCTTTATTCCATGTGGAAGAAGTTACACAACCACAAGGACATTCTACCAGCGGTAGCCATGAGCGTTATAAAAGTCCGGAGCGATTGGAATGGGAAAAAGAATGGGATTGCATCAAGAAGATGAAAGAGTGGATGATTGAAAATGGACTGGCTTCTATCGAAGAACTAACAGAAGTAGAAGCGGCAGCAAAAGAAACCGTGAAAGAAGCGCGTAATCGTGCCTGGGAAAAATATGTTGCTCCCATCAAACAACAAGCAGAGCAAGCTGCAACATTGATTCGTCAGGTGATGGTGAATGATATTGATAAGTACAATGCCATCCAACAAATGGCAAATGAATTGGCAGCCAATAAAGAACCATTACGAAGAGATATTTTACGAGCAATAGCTGTTGCCATTGAAACTGCACCTTTTTCACCTTCTGCTGAAGAGCTGAAAGCATTAAGAGCGCAGCTGCTGGAAGAAAATACATCCTTATACAACAGTCATCTGTATAATGAAGGTGCTAAAAGTGCACTCAATGTACCGGAAGTAAAACCCCTTGTTGCTTTTGATGCACCTACGGTAAATGGGTATGAAGTATTGAACAAATATTTTGATGCCTTATTTGCAGCCAATCCGAAAGTGTATGCTTTTGGAGAAGATGTTGGTTACACTGGTGATGTGAACCAGGGATTCGCCGGGTTACAAGAGAAACATGGAAAAGACAGAATACTGGATACCGGTATTCGTGAATTAACCATTGTTGGACAAGCCATCGGTATGGCATTGCGTGGATTGAGACCCATTGCTGAAATTCAATACCTTGATTATTTGCTCTATGGTTTACAACCTTTGAGTGACGATGTATCCACAACGCATTTCAGAACCAAGGGACAGCAAAGTTGTCCCGTAATCATCCGTACACGCGGACATCGTTTGGAAGGCATTTGGCATAGTGGTTCTCCGATGGGTGTGGTGATCAATGCGCTACGTGGTATGTATGTGTGTGTGCCAAGAAATATGGTGCAAGCAGTAGGTATGTATAATACCATGTTACAATCCAATGATCCTGCAATTATTGTGGAGTGTTTGAATGGCTATCGATTAAAAGAAAAATTACCTGATAATTTATTAGAGTATACAGTTCCTTTGGGTGTACCTGAAATTATTCGTGAGGGTACTGATGTTACATTGGTTTCTTATGGTTCTACATTACGCATTATTCAGGATGCTACAGATAGACTTGCTGCTGAAGGAATTGATTGTGAGATTGTAGATGTACAAACACTATTACCGTTTGATTTGAATCATGTGATTTTGCAGTCACTGAAAAAAACCAGTCGTATCATTTTCATCGATGAAGATGTTCCTGGAGGAGCAGCAGCCTATATGTTTAATAAAGTGATGGAAGAGCAAGGCGGTTATAAATGGTTGGATGCAAGTCCAAGAACCTTAACCGCAAAAGCCCATCGTCCCGGATACGGAAGTGATGGTGATTATTTTGCCAAGCCGAATGCAGAAGATGTAATGGATGCAGTGAGATCTTTAATGGCAGAGTGATTGAGTGAAAAGCTACAGGCATCAAGCTACAAGCTTCACGCTGCAAGCTGCAAGTCAAGCTGCAAGTGATTATTTTTTGGCCATAGATTCAAGGATTATTCATTAATCTGTGAATCTGTGGCTTATTTATTCATAAAATAATGCTTTCAAATCAGGAGTAGGAAGCCAGCAAGCATCTTGTTTGCCAAACCATTTGTACCTGTTCTTGGCAACTAAATCATAAAAAAAGTTTCGGATGAAAGGAGGGACGATGATGAACACATATAACAGCGACCACAATCCACTCATCTCTTTAGCCACTTTCAATGCTGCAGTAGATTTGGTATAGATCTGATCTTCTTTCAATAAAATAAACGTATTGAAATCTGTACCGGATAAATGAAATTGCTTCAGCACTTCTTGTCCGAAAGAACCTTGTAAAGAAGCAAACCGAAATTTTCTTTTCGGATCATGCTTGATCACTTTCTGAACACTTGCATTACATAAATTACAAACCCCATCGAAGAGAATGACTGGGTGGGGGGAATGTGTAAATGTGTTCATAGTGTAAAGGTAAGAGCATTTGGGCAGGCCTCAAGCTTCAAGCTGCAAGCCACAAGTTTTTTAACAAAGCAGCCATTCCCAAACTGGAAATGGCTGCTGAAAATATCAATCTATTGTTTTTTAGCTTGAAGCGTGTCGCTTGAAGCATGCAGCTTGCAGCTTTCTTAACCCATATTATGAAACACTTTATTCACATCATCATCCTGTTCTAATCTTTCGATCAGTTTACTTACGTCTTCGGCTTGTTCATCTGTAACAGGAACGGTGGTGGTAGGAATCCATTCAAGCTCGGCGCTGATGGGGTTGAGGCCTTTGTCTTCCAGTGCTTTTTGCAGACTACCAAAATCTACAAATGCGCAACGTAAGACAATAATTGGATTTCCGTTATCGTCATTACTTTCTCCCAATTCTTCTAAACCAAAATCAATCAGTTCCAATTCAAGGTCATCAATATTCAACCCCTCAGGCTTTAATTTGAATACACCCATTTTTTTGAATTGGAAACTTACACTACCGCTATTGCCTAATGCGCCATTTCCTTTATTGAAATGACTCTTAACATTTGCTACGGTTCTTACATGGTTATCAGTAGCAGTTTCTACCAACAATGCTACTCCATGTGGTGCATATCCTTCATACAGGATCTCTTCATAATTCGAAGTGTCTTTACCCTGTGCTCTTTTGATGGCAGCTTCTACACGATCTTTGGGCATACCCACGCTTCTCGCATTCTGAAAGCAACGACGTAAAGCCGGATTGGTGGCAGGATCTGGTCCGCCGGCTTTTACTGCTATCACGATCTCTTTACCGATACGGGTAAACTGTTTGGCCATTCTGTCCCAGCGGGCGAACATGGTTGCTTTACGTACTTCAAAAATCCTTCCCATAATGATCTGTTTAGGTGAACGGGTTGCAAAAATAAGTGTATTGGACATAAAAAAGCCCGCCACCGGGGCAGGCTTTTTTAGCAGTTAGTTGGGTTGTTTTATTGTCCATTACGGAGTTTGCTATGATGTCTGCTATATACAAAGTATACAACCAGACCCAAAGCCATCCATCCGAAAGCTACTTTTAGGGTTTGTGCATCCAAAGCAAAGATCATTGCGGTACAAACGATCACGCCCAAAATAGGAACCAATGGAACCAATGGGGTTTTGAATGGTCTTTCGATCTCTGGCGATTTTACACGTAGAATCCAAACACCTGCACTCACCAATACGAAGGCGAATAAGGTACCAAAGCTGGTTAAATCACCCGCTACGTGGCCTGGTACAAATGCTGCAAACAGTCCTACGAACACAAATAATATCCAGTTGGCTTTATAAGGTGTTTTGAATTTAGGATGTAATACACCAAATGCTTTAGGGATCAAACCATCATTACTCATGGTATAGAAAATACGGCTTTGTCCCATCAACATTACCAGAATCACAGAAGAGAAACCGGCAAGGATGGCAACTGTTACAGCGGTAGATAACCAACTGTACTTCACCATATAGGTAGAAATGGCATATGCTACAGAAGCTTCACGTCCTTTTTCAGGATCAACAAACTCTTGCCAGTTGGCAACACCTGTTAACACGTGACCGAAAAGAATATAAAGAATCGTACATACTACCAATGAACCGAGGATACCGATTGGCATGTCTCTTTTGGGGTTTTTAGCTTCCTGTGCTGCAGTACTTACCGCATCAAAACCAATAAAGGCAAAGAATACGATGGCTGCGCCACCTAAAACACCACCCCATCCATGTTTGAACACGCCTGTATAATCAGCGATCACTTTTCCTGCACTATCTGTAACAGCAGCAGTTCCTTCAGGGATCATGTAAGGTGTATGGTTTTCAGGACGGATATACTGCCAACCTAAAACAATAAAGAGAATCACAATGGCTACTTTAATGAATACGATCACAGCATTCACCATAGCAGATTCCTGCGTTCCTTTGATCAATAATAGTGTCAACAATAAAAGAATAACCAATGCAGGAGCATTGATGATTCCTTTATGCAATACCCCGGCAGAGTCGGTAAAACTCTCAAATGGACTATGGCACCATTCATATGGAATGCTTCCATCGAATAATTTATTCAGGTATTCACTCCATGCAATAGATACAGTAGCTGCACCCAATGCATATTCCATGATCAATGCCCAACCGATGATCCATGCTACCAATTCACCCATGGTTACATAACTGTAAGCATAAGCACTACCGGCAATTGGAATCATGGCTGCAAATTCTGCGTAACACAGACCTGCAAAAGCACAACCGATCGCAGCAATAATAAAAGAGATCGTAACAGCAGGACCAGCAGCCTGTCCGGCAGCAGCAGCTGTTCTTACGAAAAGTCCGGCACCAATGATGGCGCCAATACCCAAAGCAACCAGGTTGCCGGCTCCGAGCGTACGTTTTAATCCTTTTTCGCCCTCATCAGCCTGAGCCAGTAATTGACCCAATGGTTTCTTTACAAATAAACTCATAGTACAGTTTGGTTAAGTTTCTGAATTAGAAAGATTTGGCAAAATAGGGATTTCTGGCTTTCGTGCCCTAAAACTTTTATGAATCGGTCATTTCGCCGTTCGCAAAGACCATTTCACCAGAAGTATTATATTGCGTCACTAACAAGGCCCCAATGAAGAAATCGAATAGGCTTACGCTTTATATTGTTATAGCCATGATTGCAGGCGTTATTCTTGGCTATTTTGTACATGATAACGCATCTGCTGAAACCATTCAGAGTTTTTCTAAGAACCTGAAGCTGTTTACCACCATCTTTTTACGTCTCGTTCAGATGATCATAGCTCCCTTGGTATTTTCAACCTTGGTGGTAGGTATTGCTAAACTGGGTGACTTAAAAACGGTAGGTCGCGTGGGCGGCAAAGCATTATTGTGGTTTATTTCCGCCTCATTGGTGAGTTTGTTATTAGGGATGCTGCTCGTGAATATTTTCCAACCCGGGAAAGGAATTGATTTGAGTAATGCGGATATTTCGGGTGCACAGGATCTTGTTGGTAAAACACAGGAATTCAGCATCCAGAAATTTGTGGAACATGTGTTTCCTAAAAGTGTGATTGATGCCATGGCTACCAATGAAATTTTACAACTGGTAGTATTCAGTATTTTCTTTGGTGTGGCAACAGCTGCACTAGGCGAAAAGGCGAAAATCGTTGTAAAAGGATTGGACGCCGTTGCTCATGTGATCTTGAAAATGGTAGGTTATGTAATGAACTTTGCACCCATTGGTGTATTCGGCGCAATTGCTGCTGTGATTGCCACCAAAGGATTGGATGTATTTATTTTCTACGGAAAATATCTTTTATATTTTCTGATCGGCATCGCTGCATTGTGGGCTATCTTATTAACGGTTGGTTTTATCATTTTAGGAAAACGTTTACCGGATCTGTTACGCCGTATTTTCCCGCCACTTATTATTGCATTCAGTACTACTAGTAGTGAAGCAGTTTTTCCAAAGCTTACAGAAGAACTCGAAAGATTCGGTTGTAAGGATAAAATCGTATCCTTTATTCTTCCATTGGGTTATTCTTTTAACCTGGATGGTAGTATGATGTACATGACTTTTGCCAGTATTGCTATAGCACAGGCTTATGGAATACAATTGGATATTGGCACACAATTGACCATGCTGATTGTACTCATGCTTACCAGTAAAGGTATTGCAGGTGTACCACGTGCATCATTAGTAGTGGTTACCGCTACTTGTGCCATGTTCAATATTCCACCGGAAGGCATTGCACTTATCTTACCCATCGATCACTTCTGTGATATGTTTAGAACTGCAACCAATGTGGTAGGAAATGCGTTGGCAACAAGTGTTGTAAGTAAATGGGAAGGTGCATTGGATGAGCCTACCGATATTTCTGTTTCAGCTTAACCTAAGAACAATTCCATGTTACAAATATTATTATCCGATTTTCACTGGAGTCAGTTATTGCAACCTCAGTTTTACATTGAGCATGGAGGACTTTGGCTCATACTTTTTGTGGTCTTCGCAGAAACAGGTTTGTTTGTAGGATTCTTTTTACCGGGTGATAGTCTCTTATTTGTAGCAGGTATTTACAGCAGTAATCTGGCCAATGAATTCATACCCACCGGTAATGAATACTTGGATCTGTTATTATTGATGCTACTCATATCCGCCGCTGGTATCGCCGGAAATACCGTTGGTTATTGGTTTGGACGAAAAGTGGGTCCGGCGATGTATAACTGGAAAGAGAATATGCTCTTTAAAAGAAGATATTTAGAACAAGCGCATGAATTTTATGAAAAGCATGGAGGTGGTGCTATTATTGTAGCACGTTTCATTCCCATCGTCAGAACTTTTGCACCTATTGTAGCAGGCATTGTACAGATGGATAAGAAGAAATTTGTGTTCTTCAATATTGTTGGGTGTTTTGCATGGGTATTCAGTATGTTGTTTGCCGGACACTTTCTGCAGAAATGGATATTGAATCAATTCGGATTTGATTTGAAAGACCATTTGGAAGTGATTGTGCTGGGTATTGTACTGGTAACAACTGCTCCGGTCTTCATTAAATTATTTATTGGAAAAAGGAAAGATAAAAAAGACGCGTAACAAAATAATAGCGCTTTCTTTTAACTTGTCATATAGACAAAAGAAGCCATCATTCACTATCCAAATTGCCTGTCATGACCGAAAAAAAATACGGTGTCCTTTCGCTTCCCGTTATTGTTGCTGCATTGGGTTATTTTGTTGACATCTACGATCTTCTCTTATTTACCATCGTTAAAAAGCCCAGCATGTTAGGTGTTGGATCAACGGATGCTACCATGTTAGTGGATAGTACACGTGTGATCAATTGGCAGATGACGGGTTTATTATTGGGAGGAATTATCTGGGGTATGCTGGCCGACAAGAAAGGAAGATTGAGTGTTTTATTCGGTTCCATCATTTTGTATTCTATTGCCAATTTCGCAACCGGTTTTGTTCAAACAGTTGATCAGTATGCTGCATGTAGATTCGTAGGTGGGTTGGGTCTTGCAGGTGAACTCGGTGCAGGTATTACTTTGGTGAGTGAATTATTACCTAAAAACAAAAGAGGTATTGGAACGTCTCTGGTAGCAGGTATTGGATTGAGTGGAGCAGTAGCAGCTTACTTTACCTATCAGTTTACCGATGATTGGCGTTTGTGTTATAAGATAGGTGGTGGACTAGGAATAGCGTTGCTTTTATTAAGAGTGAGTGTTGCAGAATCAGGAATGTTTAAAGAGGCGAAAGAACAAAAAGTAGTACGTGGAAATTTCTTCATGCTCATTAATAATGGCAAGCGACTCAAGAAATACATTTTTGCAATTCTGATCGGATTACCTACTTGGTATGTGATTGGCATTCTCGTGAACCAGAGTGATCGTTTTGGGAATACTATGTTTGGGAGTACTACCATTGATTCAGGAAGATCCATCATGTTTGCCTATGCCGCCATTGCCATTGGTGATATGTTGGTAGGATTGGTGAGTCAATATTTTAAAAGCAGGAAGAAAGCATTATTGATCTATTATATGCTCACCATTATTGGACTGATCCTCTTCTTTAGTGGTTATAATCGATCAGACTCTACGATGTATGCTATTTGTACACTCTTAGGTTTCAGCACCGGTTTCTGGGCCATTTTTGTAACCATGGGTGCTGAGCAGTTTGGTACCAATCTTCGTGGTACGGCAGCTACTACCATTCCCAATATGGTAAGAGGAGCATTGCCATTGATCAATATGATGTTCCTCGATCTGTTTCAAAAATCGTGGGGATGGAGTTTGGTGTACAGTGGTATCATCACAGGAATAGTAGTCATGACGATTACACTTATCGCCTACTACTTCACCGAAGAAACTTTCCATAAAGACCTCAACTACGTTGAAGAATAATCATACTCTGTGAAACTCTGTGCCTGACTCTGTGTAACACTGTGGTTAACCACAGAGGTAACGGAGTTGAGCACAGAGTTACACGGAGAGGGGATAGTTATACTTCTTATCTTGCAGCTATGAAATTTTTGGTCATTCGTTTTTCTTCTATTGGAGACATTGTTTTGACAACACCGGCCATCCGTTGTTTGAAATTACAAGTACCCGATGCTGAAGTACATTTTCTGACCAAACAATCGATGAAAGCAGTTACAGAAGCGAACCCTTACATCGACAAGTTCTATTATTTCTCTCACAATCTCGATGCGCTGATCAAAGATTTACAAGCAGAGCAATACGATTATATCATTGATCTACATAAAAATTTCAGAACCTGGCGTATCAAAAAAGCGCTCAAAGTACCGGTGCTGGCTTACCATAAAGAAGTCATAGAAAAAGTACTACTCACAAGGTTGCACATCAATAAAATGGCAGGCAGACATATTGTAGACCGTTGTTTGGATACACTGGCGCCACTAGGTGTTCAGAATGATGGGAAGGGAATGGATTATTTTATTCCTCCTCATGTGAGGGTGAAAGCAGAAGATCTCCCATTGTCGCATAGTGCAGGTTTTGTAGCCATTGTGATTGGCGCCAGTTATTATACCAAAAAACTACCTGTTTATAAATTAAGAGAACTCTGTGCCAAATTGCAATACCCGATTGTACTAGTGGGTGGAAAAGAGGATGTGAAAGAAGGAGCGGAGATTGCAGAAGTTGATCCTGTTAAAGTTTACAATGCTTGTGGTAAATTCAGCTTGCATGAGTCAGCTGATATCATTCGTCAATCCAAAATAGTGATCTCACATGATACCGGTATGCAATACATTGCTTGTGCACTTAACAAACCCGTACTGGCTATTTGGGGCGGCACTTCACCTGCATTAGATGTAGAACCTTATTACGGTACAGAACAACTGCTACAACATAATAAGCCTGCTTATCACAACTTTATTGTAAAAGGACTGTCTTGTCAGCCCTGTTCAAATTACGGAACTAAGACTTGTCCGAGAGCGCATTTTAAATGCATGCAGGAGCAGGATGTGGATTTAATTGTTAGAAAAGTAAATGAATATTTATAAGCAATGATATTAAGTAAGAATTTATTGTTACTGTTCTTTTCTGGAATTTCTGCAGTTACACTTATTGATACTTTAGGAGCTATTGCGTCTCGGAAGTTTAATTTTAAATACGAAATTTTAGCCCTTTTTTCTTTTTCAATATATCTTTTAATCGGTTTTTTTGGTTCGAAAATTCTGGATCCAAATAGTGCTATATCAGTGGCAATATTTGTTGGACTATACGATGCAACTGTCGGCTTGTGGTTATCTTTTAAATTAAAGGCTAAAATGGAAATTACAAATGAGGAAAAGAAAGAACTCGTTGGGATTTATTCAATAATTATTATGATAATTACATCGTGTATTTTTGCTGTAATTGGCTATGCATTAACTTATATTTAGTAAGTGGCTAGTCTATTCAGTATGATTATAATCTGACATAGTAATACGTACTTTTAAAATCTGTTTACTATTGTAACAATAAAAAAGCCCCGAAATTTCGGAGCTCTTTCTTTATTACCAAAACCAACTACTATCCTTTGATACGTTTTGCCTCACTCTCCAATCCTGTCTGACGCTGACGGGCAGCTTTTACCTGATTGTTACCAAATCTCCAAGTAAAGCTCATACGAACTGTTTGACTCTCCCAACGTCCACCACCTTTGATATAGAGACCGCCAAAATTGCTGGTAGCGGTCCATGGATTGGTGAGGAAAATATCCGTTACACTCAGTTTCACGGTTCCTTGCTTTTTCAAAATCTGTTTTTGTACACCGAGGTCAATACCACCTTGTGAACGTGTTCTCCAAGTTGCACCCCAAACATTCGGTCCACTGAACCATCCGCTTAGTTCTCCGGTATATCCTTTACCTAAAGTAAACGTGTGTTGCATATAGGCTCCAAATATTGGGATATCTGTTTTGATCTCATTGGCACCAATTTTTCCTTTGAACATCTGATAGTTGTACCAAACATTCGCATAACCATTCCACCACTTAGCAATCGGTAACGGAGAACCAACGCTGAAACTCAGGATACGTTGTGTTGCCAGATTTCTTTGTTGTACATAAGTAGCATTGTTAGTAGTATCAGTTGTTTGTGTAGCAAAATCTTTTACATGGCTATAGCCGATGGTGGTGTTCAACATGTATTTGAATGTGTGCGACAATTCAACGGTATTGGTATACTGCGGACGTAAGAACGCATTTCCTTTTTCATAAGTCAACTCATCCAATTTATTTTCAAACGGATTCAGATCCTGATAAGTTGGACGATCAATACGACGACTGAAAGTTAAATTCAAAGTATTCTTCTGGTTAACAGTCCAGGTTAAAGCCGCACTAGGGAAGAAATCCAAATAACTACGCTTCACTGTATTATCAGATTGAACAATACCATCTGCTCTGGTCAATACACCTTCACTATTGGTTTGCTCCATACGTAAACCTGTCTGTAAACTCCATTTCGGACTGAACTGGCGCTGATAGTTGACATAAGCTGCATTTACATTCTCTTTATAGGTAAAGCTGTTGCTTCTGCTTAAGATCTTTACAGGAACACCATTGATATCATTGAAGAAATCAAAAGTATTTTTTGTCTTTACATAAGAGAACTTAGCGCCATATCCCAATTTACCTTTCCATTTGGGTTGATCAACATCTACTTTAGCCGTATAGATATCAATATCCGTAGGCGTATAGTTACGGTTAATTACCTGAGATAACATATTACCTGAATTATCGAGGTAATTGTTGGGTTGAAAACTTCTGCCGGTACCACGGAATAAACCATAGTCAGCATCAAAGTTGATCTCCTTACCACTGGTATCCGCATAACGGTAGTTGATATTCGAATTCATATTCGTTCTGCTACCCGGAATGGTATTTAATGCTACTAACTTTTTTACAAACTGCTTTGTAGGATTGTATGAGATATTGGTATTACTCACACTGCTCCAATCATTATCACTGAAGTTGGTAGTTACCAAGAAACCTAGGGTATTCTTACTATTCAGAAATAAATCCGCACCCAATTTAGCGTTCACACTTTTGTTGTTACTCCAATTGGTACTTTTTTGGTCATAGATAGAATCTAACTGTACACGATATAAATCGAGTGTGTTTTCATATCGACCGATATTGGTACCCACATTACTGAACAGGTTCACTTTTTTATCGCGATAATTCAAGCTTACAGAACCATTGCCTTTTGGTGTAACACCTTGTACCAATCCCATATTCACAGAACCATTCGTTCCATATCTTTTATTCTTCTTCAATCGGATATTGATAATACCTGCATTACCACTGGCATCATAACGTGCACTTGGATTGCTGATCATTTCAATGGCTTCAACGTCATTGCTATTAATACTCTTTAAATAGGCAGCCAAATCCTGACTACCCAGTTGGGTCATTTTTCCATCCACATAAATGCGAACACCGGTTTTACCTTTCATAGAGATGTTCTCATTGTTATCAACCTGAATACCCGGACTTTTCTGTAATAATTCCAAGGCGTTGCTACCAGTTGCATTGATGCTGTTCTCTACATTAAAAACGGTTTTATCTGCTTTGATTTCGATCATAGGTTTGCGAGAAGTAACAGTTACATCCTGCAGTTTAGTGGCTGCCGGTTGTAAAGTGATACTGCCTGCATCAAATCCTTGTCCGTTTTTTACTTCAAAGACAGGGGAGTAGGTTCTTTCAAAACCAATCATGATATAGCTCAGCAGGTATTTTCCTTCTTTACTGTATACCATTTCAAATGCACCATTGGCATCTGTAACGTCTGCTTTTACAAGGGAACTGTCTGTAGACTTTAGTAAGGATACAGTAACAGACTGTAAAGCCTTACCAGTGTTATCACTGATCTTTCCTTTAATTGTACTGCTTGTTTGCGCGATAGTGGTGTTCAATAATGAACTCAATCCGATCACAGCCGCAGTTAAAATCCTTCTCATTTTATTGTTGTTTAGGTTGCTCAATCAGACGCAAAGCACTTAAGAATGTTACAGCAGACTTGGTTGTTTCAGGATGAGCAGTGACAAAGCCATGACAAGCGGTCGCAGGTCGAGATAAAAAAATCCCTGTCTGTTTTTTACAGACAGGGACCTATGTATAAACGGTTCTGTTAAAGGATGAACAGTAGCTTATAAAGTCTTCAATACATCATTCATGCTTCTAACAGCTTCTGCACTCTTATTGAACAATGCTTGTTCTTCTTCATTCAATTTGAAATCGACGATCTTTTCCCAGCCATTTTTGCCGATCACAACAGGAACACCTAAACAGATATCTTTCTGTCCGTATTCACCTTCCAGACTTACACAGCAGGTAAATAATTTCTTTTCATCACGTAGAATGCTTTCTACCAGTGCTGCTCCGGCAGCTCCTGGTGCATACCATGCAGATGTTCCGATCAATTTGGTTAATGTAGCACCACCCACCATGGTATCAGCTACGATTTGTTTTTGCTGTTCTTCAGTTAAGAAGTTGGTAACAGGTGCACTGTTCCAAGTTGCTAAACGAATCAAAGGAATCATAGTGGTATCACCATGTCCACCTACCACCACTGCATTCAGGTCTGCAGGACTGCAGCCCAGGTGTTGGCTCAGTTGGTATTTGAAACGAGCACTATCCAACGTACCACCCATACCAATGATTCTGTTTTTGGGTAGTCCGGTAGATTGCAGTGCCAGATAAGTCATAGTATCCATCGGATTACTGATCACGATGATAATAGCGTTTGGAGAATATTTTAGGATGTTTTCACACACACCTTTTACAATGCCAGCGTTGGTGCCGATCAATTCTTCACGTGTCATACCCGGTTTACGAGGCAAACCCGAAGTGATGACTACCACATCAGAACCTGCGGTCTTTGAATAATCATTGGTACTGCCGGTAATGCGGGTATCAAAACCTAGCAATGCGGCAGTTTGCATCATGTCTTGTGCCTTACCTTCGGCCAGACCTTCTTTAATATCCAGTAATACCAATTCTTCGGCCAATGCGGCGCGTGCAATATTGTCGGCACAAGTAGCTCCAACGGCTCCGGCACCTACTACGGTTACTTTCATAAACAATGATTATTTAAGTGAGGAATTTTTTCCGCTGCAAAGGTAAGGGTTGACAGCCGTTTGTATACGAGGTTTCAGGCTTTTTGACACTCCTGTGGATAGCGGTTTAACAAAGTTTTCGTGAGAGGGGTAATTATTGCTGATAGTCTTTCAAAAGGGCCAATAAATCAGGCATTTCCACACCTCCCTCAAAGGCTTTTATGTAGTTACCTTTTTTATCATACACAGCTACATATGGTGTATATTTTACCTGAAAGAAAGAAGGAATACCATAATTGGGGTCTCTACCCACTTTCAGATTTTTATGGTTGAAAAAGCCATACTCTTGCGCAAAACCTTTGATATCTGCCATGTCACGATAGCTAACCCAAAGAATAAAACTGTTCTTCAGGCTGTCCATTACACTCATCATCTCTTTGGCTTCATATTGACAATGCCCACAATCGGGACTGAAATATACAATGATGGTAAAATCTGAAGTAGGTAGCTGTTGTTTGGTAAACCAGGTGCTATCTGTTTGTAAGATGGTGAACTCAGGTAATTTTTTGGTCTTTAGGAAAGGAGGCATATCAGCACCGGTTTCCTGTGCATAGGACAGGGAGCCAATGAGCGATAGCAATACAACAACGAAGATTTTTTTCATAACCAATCTTATTAATCGTTTTTCTTATTAGCTGCGTTAGCTTCCATCATCCTCATTTCTTTTGCATCCTGTAAGAATTCGGATGCAAAAATGAATTTATTCAGCAACTCGTCTTTACTGAAGATGATGTCTTTATTGGTACCTTCCCATTGTTTTCTACCTTGATGTAGATAAACAATATGATCACCAATTTCCATCACACTGTTCATATCATGTGTTACTACAATGGTGGTAATATTATATTCAAGAGTGATTTCTTTAATCAAACGATCAATCACCATAGATGTTTGTGGATCCAATCCTGAATTGGGCTCATCGCAAAATAAATATTTGGGATTCAGTACAACCGCACGGGCGATGCCCACTCTTTTTTTCATCCCGCCACTGATCTCCGAAGGATATTTTTTGTTTGCATCTTTCAAATTCACACGATCTAATACCTCATTGACTCTTTTCTTCTTTTCTGCAAGTGACCAGTTGGTAAACATGTCAAGGGGAAACAAAACATTTTGTTCCACTGTCATAGAGTCAAATAGGGCAGTGCCCTGAAATAGCATACCAATTTGCTGTCGTAATAATTTTCTTTCATCATTGTTCATTTGCAACATATCGGTTCCATCATAAAGGATTTCACCTTGTTCCGGACGAAAGAGTCCAACCATGCATTTGGTAAGAACGGTTTTACCACTACCACTGGTACCGATGATAAGATTACACTTACCGGCTTCCAATACCGCACTGATATCTTCCAGGATGGTACGCTCGCCAAAAATTTTTTGTATGTTTTTGATCTCGATCATGTGACTGCAAACTACTCTTTTGTTTTAGAATGGCTCCACCAGATTCCTTAATAAATCCTCAAAAACCTCTCTTTTACGGATCAGATAGGGTTTGCCATCTTTTATCATGACTTCTGCCGGACGATAACGTGAGTTGAAATTACTCGCCATTTCAAATCCGTAAGCACCTGCATTATCAAACACCAACACATCTCCTTCTCTAATTTCATTCATTGGGCGTTCCCATGCAAAAGTGTCTGTTTCGCAAATATTACCGGTAATGGTATAGTTTTTTATAACACCCTTTTCATTGCTAATGTTTCGAATGCGGTGATAGGATTCATAGAACATGGGTCTGATCAAATGATTGAATCCGCTGTTTACACCTGCGAATGTTGTGGCACTGGTTTCTTTTAACACATTTACACTGGTGATCAAATAACCGGCCTCGCTCACCAAATACTTACCCGGCTCAAACCAAACCTGAAAACTTCGCTGATAGGTTTGTTCGATTTTTTGCTCAAAAGCTAAGATCTCTTTTGCCAGAAGTTGTATATCAGTTCCTTCCTCTCCATCCTGATAAGGTACTTTGAACCCTCCGCCGAGATCAAGAAACTGTAATTCTGGAAAATGTGGAACCAATTCAAAAAATACATCGGTCACTTTCATGAAGACTGCTACATCTTTGATTTCGCTACCAGTATGTACATGCAATCCGGCAATATGAATTTGATATTGCTGCATGATGCGAACGATATCATTCAGCTGTTCAATGGGAATACCAAATTTACTGGTATCATGTCCGGTAGAAATTTTTAAGTTTCCACCCGCCATGATATTCGGACGTAAACGAATGCCTACCGGATAATTGTGTCCATACTTCTTTCCAAACTTTTCCAGATTGGAAAGACTATCAATATTGATATTGATACCCAGTGCAACTGCTTCTTCAATTTCATCAAATGCAATACCATTGCTGGTATATAAAATATCACTAGAAGGAAAACCGGCATGTACCGCTAGTTTAGCTTCGTTGATAGAACTGCAGTCTACTTTACATCCGATAGACTTGATATGTTTCAGGATGCTAAGATTGGTCAGTGCTTTACAGGCATAAAAAAAACTGACTTTATCACTGTTAAAAGCCTGCTTTAATTGTTGGAATTGTTCAGTAATGCGATTGGCATTGTACACGTATACAGGTGTACCAAACTCAGTTGCAATATTTCTTAATTGCTCGTTGGATAAAAAAGATGACATACTGCGAAGATACTTGTCTCACAGATATTGATGTCACCACTGTTCCATCTTATTGTTGATTTTCGTCGGAAGGGTTTTCTTCGTCGGTGGCAGAATCCTGATCTAAATCAGAAGACTCGTTATTTTCCTCTGTTTCTTCTCCCTGAATGATCAATTCACCATCCTCATTCACAGTTAAAAGAGAGGTGTCTCCGTCAATAACAGGTTCTTCGTGGATGGTCTCTTCAGTAAGCGCATCTGCTACCGGTTGATCGGTAAAGTCTTCCGGACGAATAACTGTTCCTTCAACAATTTGCTCAGCCAGTACTTCTTTGATCTTTGGCAGATCTTCCGGGGAGTTGATACCGAAATAGTCCATGAAATTCTTAGAAGTAGCGTATACCAGCGGTTTTCCGGGCATTTGTTCGTTACGCCCGCTGATGAGGATCAGTTCTTTTTCCAATAACTTTTGGATACTATAATCGCTGTTTACACCACGGATAGATTCAATTTCTCCCTTGGTGATGGGTTGTTTATAAGCAATGATGGCCAGTGTTTCCAGTGCGGCATTGGATAAACGCTTGAGGAATTTATCACCATTCAGTTGTGCAATGGTTTTGTGATAATCTTTTTTGGTCAGGAATTGCCATCCACCACCACTCTCACGTACTTCAAAGGGATAAAACTCTGATTGGTATTTCTCACAGATACCCTGAATGGCAGCTTCTACCTGATCAAGCGTTACACGCTCTTCCAGAAATCCAAAAGTATTATTGATGAGTTCAACGATATCCAATGAAGTGAGCGGTTTCTCACTGGCAAAAATCAACACTTCAATGTGTGGTATGATCTGGCTTATTTCCATTTAATTTGAAAATTTGTCCGCCGCGGCGGATGAAAATTTGAAAATTTGAAAATCAAATAGTGGTGATTTTGATTATTATGTTCATTCAAACATAACAATCATTTTCAAATTACCACATTTTCAAATTTTCAAATTAGAATCTGCTATCCCTGTAAAGCAGCAGCACCACTCACAATCTCGGTCAATTCCGTGGTAATAGCAGCCTGACGGGCTCTGTTATAGCTAATCTTCAGTGATTTCAGCAATTCGTTTGCATTTTCACTCGCCTTATCCATCGCAGTCATACGTGCTCCATGTTCACTGGCATTACAATCCAGAACGGCTTTGAATAGCTGTGTATTCAGGATTTTAGGCATCAGTTCAGCAATCAGCTCTTCTTTTGCCGGCTCGAAAATGAAATCAGATTTTTTGCTAGAAGAGCTATTGGTCACTTTAGGAATCGGCAGGAACTGTTCAGCTTTATACTGCTGGGTAGCTGCGTTTTTAAATTCACTGTAAATAATTTCAACCGCATCAAATTCCTTACTCTCAAAAGCTTTCATAGCAGCTTGCGCTGCGGCTTGAACAGATTCAAAACTTAGGTTCAGGAAAATATCTTTATAGGTAGCGTCTACTTTATAACCTGCTTTTTGTAAACTCTCGAATCCTTTCTTACCAATATTCCAGATAGCCACATTGCCTTTCTGGTGTTGAACTGAATACTTATCAGCAATGGTTTGCTTCGCCAGTTTAATCAAGTTGGCATTGTAACCGCCGCAAAGTCCGCGATCACTGGTGATAACGATCAATAATACTTTTTCTACCGCTCTTTCTTCTGCCAGTTTAATATGGGTATCGCCTTCTGTGTTGCTAACAATATTACTCAGCATTTCCTGCAATTTCTGAGCGTATGGACGCATCTGAGTTATGGCATCCTGTGCACGACGCAATTTGGCTGCACTCACCATTTTCATTGCTTTTGTAATCTGCTGGGTACTCTGAACACTCTTGATCCTGTTACGTACTTCTTTTAACTGACCTGCCATGGGTAAAAAAGTTTCAATTTTCAAGAAACAAGGGTTCAAGTATCTCTTGAACTCCCTTTTTCAATTTGGCTGCAAAAGTAGCAGAATCGCCCTGAAATTCCATCAAAACTTTGGTTTTTTACCCACGGTTTGGTTCCACTCATTAAAAACGATAACTGAGCCCCAATCCATTGGCGGAAACACCCATTTGTAGATGGTCCATCTTATTTTCCAGCCATTTGGTGTTTTTCCGGTGTTGACCGTATTGAATCAGGTCAAAGACCAGTAAAAAAGCGCCTTGAAGCAACAAACTGTTACCAAATCCTTCATTACGTGTGTTATTAAGGCGAATACCCTTTTCCTTCAGATACAAGCCAGTGGCTATATAAGCCAGATCCAGTCCACTATTCAGCAATAGTATTTTTTCCAGTTTTTGTTGTTCTTTCAGGTTGGATGCAAGACCATATGCTCTCTTCATTTGCTTTCTAATTCCCAATAAACCAACCCCGGCAATCGCAAAATTCACGGTATTCCAATAGGCGTTCATTTGATGAAAAGCTTTTTCACTGCCTTGGGTATTGCTGGCAGAGATGGTTCCTTGGATGATATTGGCACTTGCCCAGGCCCCCAAAACATACATATTATTTTGTACCAGTTTGATGCGCTGATGGGCAAGGGAATCATTTTCATTCACTTGGGATTGTGCCATAAAGGCGGGAAAAAAAGCCGGAATCAGCAATACGACACGTAGTAGGGTCATCTTCAATTCGTTAAGTATTTGTATAAATGATCGCCAGTTGATAAGCGGAGCAAATGCTCTGATCAAATTCTTTACCTTTGGCGGCCTCAGTTAAAAATGCCAAATTGACTCAAAAACTTTTTGCGCACCGTTTTTGACTGTTAACTTTTTTCTAATACACCAGACGCGTTATATATGTTGAAACTTTTTTCAAAATTATTCGGAAGTAGTAAGAGTGAGAAGGATGTGCAGCAGATCATGCCCATCATCCAGAAAATAAATCAATTCTACGAACAATACCAGCAGCTGACCAATGATGAACTGCGTAACAAAACTCAAGAGTTCAAACAGCGTATTCAATCTTATCTGACAGATATCGATCAGGAAATTGCAGCTAAAAAACAAGAAGCAGAAAGTCTGCCGGAAAATGAGATCCATAATCGGGATACCATTTATCAGCAAGTAGATAAACTGAAGAAGGAAAGAGATAAAAAGATCGAAGAAATTCTAGCTCAAATCCAGCCGGAAGCTTTTGCGGTAGTCAAAGAAACGTCCAGACGTTTTAAAGAAAACCCGGAAATGGTATCTACGGCCACTCCACTGGATAGAGAGCTAAGTGTAAAGAAAGAACATATCCGCATTGAAGGTGATAAAAGCATTTTCAAAAATACCTGGATAGCAGCCGGTGGTAGCGTTACCTGGAACATGGTTCACTATGATGTTCAGCTCATTGGTGGTAGTGTATTGCATCAAGGTAAGATTGCTGAAATGGCCACAGGGGAAGGTAAAACCCTGGTGTCCACTTTACCTGCTTATCTCAATGCCTTGGCAGGAGAAGGGGTTCACATTGTAACAGTGAATGATTATCTGGCTCGTCGTGATAGTGAGTGGAATGGCCCCATCTTTGAATGGCTGGGTTTGAAAGTAGATTGTATTGATAAGCACGAGCCTAGTACAGAATCCAGACGTAATGCCTATCTCGCAGATATTACTTACGGTACCAATAATGAATTTGGTTTCGATTATCTGCGTGATAACATGGTGCATTCTCCTCAGGAAATGGTGCAACGTAAACACCATTTTGCTATGGTGGATGAGGTCGATTCCGTATTGATTGATGATGCGCGTACACCTTTGATCATTTCTGGTCCGATAGGACACAATACCGGTGAACAGCAATTTTTTGAACTGAAGCCAAGAATCGAAAAATTGGTAGAAGCTCAAAAGAGAGCAGTGAACCAGTTCCTGAATGAAGCCAAAAAGAAAATTGCAGAAGGAAATGATGATCCAAAAGATGGAGGTCTGGCTTTGTTTCGTGCACACCGCGGCTTACCGAAAAACAGCGCATTGATCAAGTTCTTAAGTGAGCCGGGGATGCGTGTGAAATTACAAAAAGCAGAAAACTATTATCTCGCTGACCAGCAAAGAGAAATGCCAAAAGCGGATGAAGAACTGTATTTCTATATCGATGAAAAAAACAATTCAGTTGAATTAACGGATAAAGGAATTCAATTGATCACCAAGGCTGGTGAAGACACACAATTCTTTGTACTGCCGGATATCAGCGTATCGCTTTCGGCGATTGATAAGAATGAAACAGTAGGAGCAGAAGAGAAGTTGCATCAGAAAGAGCAAGTGATCAATGACTATTCTGTGAAAGCAGATCGTATTCATACGGTTCATCAGTTGTTGAAAGCTTATACTTTATTTGACAAAGATGTAGAGTATGTGGTGATGGATGGTTCTGTAAAAATTGTAGATGAACAAACGGGTCGTATCTTGGATGGACGTCGTTATTCTGATGGGTTGCATCAGGCTATCGAGGCAAAAGAAAATGTAAAGATTGAAGCAGCTACACAAACCTATGCAACCGTTACACTCCAGAATTATTTCAGGATGTACCATAAATTAGGTGGTATGACCGGTACTGCTGAAACAGAAGCAGCAGAATTCTGGGACATCTATAAGCTGGATGTTGTGGCTATTCCAACCAATGTAACAGCAATTAGAAAAGATGAACAAGACCTTGTATACAAAACCAAACGTGAAAAATTTGGTGCAGTGATCGATGAGGTGGTGAAACTGCGTGATGCAGGTCGCCCGGTGCTGGTAGGTACCACATCTGTGGAAGTGAGTGAATTGTTGAGTAGAATGTTGCGTCAAAAACAAATACCTCACAATGTATTGAACGCAAAACAACACGCTCGTGAAGCACAAGTAGTAGCAGAAGCCGGTTTGGCGGGTGCTATTACCATTGCTACGAATATGGCAGGTCGTGGTACAGATATTAAGCTGGGACCTGGTGTAAAAGAAGCGGGTGGTTTGGCGATTTTGGGTACAGAGCGACATGAGTCTCGTCGAGTAGACAGACAGTTGAGAGGTCGTGCCGGTCGTCAGGGTGATCCGGGCTCTTCCCAATTCTTTGTGTCATTGGAAGATGATTTGATGCGTATGTTCGGAAGTGATCGTATTGCCAAGATCATGGATTTTGCCGGATATAAAGAGGGCGAAGTGATACAACATAGTATGATCACCAAATCCATTGAACGAGCCCAGAAAAAAGTAGAAGAAAACAACTTCGGTATCCGTAAGCGATTATTGGAGTATGATGATGTAATGAATAAACAAAGAACAGTTGTTTATACCAAGAGAAGTCATGCACTATTCGGAGATCGTTTAGCATTGGATCTGGATAACGCTTTTTATGCAGTGGCAGAAGATCTGGTGAATTCATTCAAGGAGCAGAATGATCATGAAGGATTCAGACTGGCGGTGATTGTGAATTTTGGAATTGATCCTTCTATTTCTGCAGAAGAATTATCAAAATTGTCTGAACAGCAGTTAGCTGAAAAGTTATACCTCGAAGCTGTTAATAATTACGATAGGAAGAAGCAAGACATCATGGCACAAGCCATTCCTGTATTTAAAAATATTCGTCAACAGCAGGGTAATCATATCGAAAATGTGATCGTACCATTTACGGACGGAAGAAAAGGTATGCAGGTGTTGGCGAATATGGAAAAGACGCTCAACAGTAATGGCGCTGAGCTGGTAAATGCTTTGGAAAAAACGGTAACACTGGCATTGATAGATGATGCCTGGAAAGAACATTTACGTGCGATGGATGATCTGAAACAAAGTGTTCAAACAGCCACCTACGAGCAGAAAGATCCATTGGTGATTTATAAAATGGAAGCTTACAATATCTTCAAGAAAATGGATAGCGAAGTGAACGTGAATATCGTTCAGTTCCTTTGCCATGCGGGTATTCCTTTAAATGATGGCGAAGAAGTGCGTGAGGGTCGTCAGCAAAAGACAGATCTGAGTAAACTCAGTACCAGCAAAGAAGATATAGACACACCACCAACAGAGAATGATTATTATGACCCTACACCGGTTAAACAACAACCCATTGTTGCAGGACCTAAAATAGGACGTAATGACCCTTGTCCTTGTGGAAGTGGTAAGAAGTATAAGGCTTGTCACGGTAAAGATTTATAAAAGAAGAGGGCTTATAGTTCATGGCTTATGGTCCATAGACCATAGTAGGAGAAAGCGGAAGTCTGACATGTAAAATGAAGACCCTGTAATTTGTTTCAATAAAAGAGGCTGTATCAGACTTTTGGTGCAGCTTCTTCTTTTTATACTTTCGTCTTTGTTTATTTTAGTGTCAATCATATTGAATATTTTATGAAAGAGATCAACAGCTATATAGATCATACCATTCTTAAACCCACTACGCTTATAACAGATATTGAAAAGCTTTGTGCTGAAGCAAAGCAATATGCATTTGCTGCTGTATGTGTACCACCGAATTTTGTAAAAAAAACAAAATCATTGGTGGAAGGTTCGGGTGTTAAAGTTGCTACTGTGATAGGTTTTCCTTTTGGTTATGCTGCAGTAGAAGCTAAAATTGCCGAGATCGTTTTAGCAATGGTAGATGGGGCAGATGAGTTAGATGTTGTGATTAATATATCAGCCATTAAAAATGCAGACTGGGTGTATCTCGCGAATGAGATCAATCATATCATGCCGGTAGTAAAAAGTAAAAATAAAGTCATCAAAATAATCATAGAAAGTGGCGTACTTACCGATGATGAGATTATTAAGTGCTGTGAATTATATGGTGTTGCCGGTATTGATTATCTAAAGACTTCAACAGGCTATGCAGAAAAAGGAGCAACGATTGAAGCGGTAAAGTTATTTCGTTTGCATCTCCCCGAGCAGGTACAGATTAAAGCTTCCGGCGGAATTCGAGACCATGTTTTTGCACAGCAATTAATAGATGCAGGTGCAACAAGATTGGGTTGTAGTGCCAGTGTTGCTATTGTACAAGGTGCAAAAGCTGATGGTGGCTATTGATTTGTTAAACGAATCGTCAACTTCTTTCTAACAGACAGACCTTTGTATCTTTGCAAAAGAATTTCATTAACTTTCTGAAAACATCCACTATGCGTATTGTTTTGTTTTTGATGGCGATAGGATGTATGCATGTCTCGCAGGCTTCGGATTCTGTTATTGTAAGAAAAGATCCTCGTCTGGATTTGCTTACTGCTAAACAAGCACAGATCAACAAGCGTTCAGCTATGATGACCAGTAGCGGACAATACAAGGGATATCGCATACAAGTAATCAGTACCAATAGTCGCGACCAAGCTTTGAGTATTAAAACAGAATTATTAAGTCGTTTTCCAGATCAGAAAACCTATACATCCTACCAGTCGCCATTATTTAAAGTACGTATTGGGAATTTTATCAGAAAAGAAGATGCAGAACAATTCCGAAAAACACTGAGTAGATTTTATCCGAGAGGTGTATATGTGGTTGAAGATGTAATTGAGTACAACCCCGTTGAGGATGAATTGACACAATAAACAGGATTATGTTATTACAGCAGATAAAAGATTTAGCATCAAAATATGCAGCAGATACTGTGGCTATACGCTCGCACCTGCATGCAAATCCTGAACTGAGTTATCAGGAATTTGAAACATCCAAATTTGTACAGTCGAAACTGCAAGAGATAGGAATTGAATTTGAAGTAATAGCCACAACAGGCGTACAAGCTATTATTCGTGGTAAAAACCCCGAAAGTCGTGTCATTGCCTTGCGTGCTGATATGGATGCATTACCGATACAAGAAGAAAATGATGTGCGCTATCGTTCACAAAAGCCTGGTGTGATGCATGCATGTGGTCACGATGTGCATACCTCTATTTTATTGGGAGCAGCTAAGATTCTATATGAGTTGCGTGAAAGCTGGGAAGGAACTGTGAAATTATTGTTTCAGCCGGGCGAAGAAAAAAATCCGGGTGGTGCCAGTTATATGATACGTGATGGGGCTTTACAAAATCCAACACCACAAGGTATCATTGGATTACATGTGCATCCGGGATTGGAGACGGGTAAATTAAGTTTTAGAAAGGGTAGGGTCATGGCGAGTGCAGATGAAATATACATTACGATTAAGGGTAAAGGCGGACATGCCGCTTCTCCAAATTTAACAGCTGATACCGTACTGATTGCATCACATTTGATTGTGAGTTTGCAACAGATCATATCACGGAATAAAAATCCATTGTCCCCTTCTGTCTTATCCATCTGCTCTATTCAGGGCGGACATACCACGAATGTTATTCCAAGTGAAGTAAAACTGATGGGAACATTCAGGGCAATGGATGAAGAGTGGCGTTTTAGAGCGCATGATTTGATTCGAAAAAATGCAATTGGTTTGGTAGAATCTATGGGAGGAGAAATTGATTTGCATATTGATATTGGATATCCTACGGTTGATAACGATCCTGTTTTTACAGAAACTGCATGGAAACAGGCTGATGCATTCATGGGTAAGGAAAATGTGCTGGAAACAGAAATGAGAATGGGGGCAGAAGACTTCGGTTATTACACACAAGTGATTCCGGGTTGCTTTTTTAGATTAGGTGTCCGCAATGAAGCCAAGGGAATCGTTCATAATGTACATACCCCACTATTTGATATTGATGAACGGGCCATAGAAATCGGAATGGGCAATATGGCTTGGTTGGGAGCGACTGTCGGTTAGTTCTGCGGTAAATACACTCTTTTTGCATGAATTAATACGCGATTACAAAACCTATGATGGTTGGTAAAGTAAGTGTAGGTAGTTTAGTGAAAAAGTCATTTTGGACGCTATACACATTCAACATAAAATTCACACCCTCCGAGAACAAAAAGTCATGCTGGATTTTGATCTGGCATTACTATATGGGGTACAAACGAAGCGTCTGAAAGAATCTGTTAGACGTAATATCGAGCGGTTTCCTCCTGATTTCATGTTTGAATTAAGCCAACAAGAATACCATTCTCTAAGGACGCAATTTGCGTCCTTAGAGAATGGTAAGGGAAAGCATAGCAAATATCCTCCATTTGCATTCACTGAACAAGGTATTGCCATGCTTAGTGGTGTTTTAAGCTCTGAGCATGCGATTCAAATGAACATAGCCATCATGCGGGCATTCATTGCTGTTCGAAAAATGATGATGCAGTATAGTGAACTGGCAGCTGAGGTAGAGCTGATCAGAACATCTGTTTCCAATCATGGAGAACAACTTGGGTTGATCTATGAGGCTATTGAAAATATCTTGGATGAACAAGCTGAGTACAAAGCACTACAAAACCGTAACAGAATAGGCTTTATGAAATAACCCACTGTTTTTTATTTATATTGTATTTTGCACCCTAATTTCCTCCCAAGTCCGGTCAGGGAACCGGAACTTGAAGTGAGTGACACAACAGTAGCCGAATAGGGATCTGTTGCTGGTAACGTAAAAAAATAATATGGCTAAACATAATGATCTGCGGAAGGAACAAGCACTTGAGTATCATTCAAGTGGCAGACCCGGTAAAATTGAAGTGATTCCTACTAAAGAAGCCAAAACCCAAAGAGATCTTTCATTGGCGTACAGTCCGGGTGTGGCAGAGCCTTGTAAAGAGATTCATAACAATGTAGAAGAAGTATATAAGTATACTGCAAAAGGAAATCTGGTAGCAGTGATCAGTAATGGAACTGCGGTATTGGGACTGGGAGATATCGGTCCGGAAGCTAGTAAGCCTGTGATGGAGGGGAAGGGAGTACTGTTCAAAATATTTGCAGATATTGATGTGTTTGATATAGAGATCAATGAAAAAGATCCGGAGAAATTCGTTCAGATTGTAAAAGCCCTGGAACCCACATTTGGTGGTATCAACTTAGAAGATATCAAGGCTCCTGAGTGTTTTTATATTGAACAGCAACTCAAGCAACAAATGAATATCCCCGTGATGCATGATGATCAGCACGGAACAGCGATCATTAGTGGGGCTGCATTGTTGAATGCATTGGAATTGCAGAAAAAAAGAATTGAAAAAGTTCGCTTTGTTGTGAATGGCGCCGGTGCCGCTGCTATGGCTTGTACACAACTTTATGTGGCATTAGGAGCACGTTATGAAAACTTTATCCTGTTTGATAAAGATGGAGTTCTTCATGAAGGAAGAACAGATTTGGATGCAATACGCAGAAAATTTGCAGTCAAGCGTTCTGATATTACCCTCGATAAAGCCATGAAAGATGCGGATGTGTTTTTGGGTTTGAGTGTAGGTAATGTGGTAACACAGGAGATGGTAAAAAGCATGGCCAAGAATCCCATCGTTTTTGCCATGGCCAATCCTGATCCTGAGATTAGCTATGAAGATGCGATAGCCGTTCGTAAAGACATCATCATGGCAACGGGAAGAACCGATTATCCCAATCAGGTCAATAATGTATTAGGGTTCCCGTATATCTTCAGAGGCGCTTTAGATGTGCGTGCTAAACAGATCAATGAAGCAATGAAACTGGCAGCAGTAAAAGCTCTGGCTGAGCTTGCCAAAACTCCTGTTCCGGATATTGTGAACATGGCTTATAACCAGACCAATATGTCTTTTGGTCCGGAATACATCATTCCCAAACCGCTTGATCCAAGATTATTGTCTACTGTAGCACCTGCTGTTGCAAAAGCTGCTGTAGAGAGTGGCGTAGCACAGAAAAAGATCCATAACTGGGACGCGTATGTATTGGAACTCAACAAACGCTTAGGTTTAGATAACCAACTGATTCGTGTCATCGGAAACAAAGCCCGTCGTGATCCTAAGCGATTGGTATTTGCAGAAGCCGATAATCAAAAAATATTAAAAGCAGCCAGTATCATTTATGATGAAGGTGTTGCTTATCCGATTTTATTGGGAGATCCTGTTAAGATCAATCGAATTGCGGAAGAACATAATATTGATATTACCGATTTGCCCATCATTGATCCACGTAGTGATGAAATGGAATCTAAGCGTGAGTTCTATGGTGAATTATTCTTTAAGAAAAGGCAACGTAAAGGATTCAATCACTATGAGAGTATTAAGATCATGAAAGATCGCAATCATTTTGGTTGTATGATGGTGGAGACAGGAGATGCAGATGCGATGTTATCTGGACTTACCAAAAACTATGCAGAAGCCATTCGTCCGGCTTTACAGATTGTAGGTACTGAAGAAGGGGTGAAGAAAATTGCGGGTATGTATCTGCTGTTAACCAAAAAAGGACCTTTATTCCTGGCCGATACAACGGTGAATTTTAATCCAACAGCAGAAGAGCTCGCAGATATTACGATGATGGTAGCGAAGGAAGTGCGTAACTTCAATTTGACGCCGCGTATTGCCATGTTGAGTTATAGCAATTTTGGAAGTAGTGATTCGGGTGAAGCTAAACTGGTGGCAGACGCAACCCGAATTTTAAAGCAACGCAACCCATCTTTGATCGTGGATGGTGAAATGCAGGGTAGTATGGCTTTCAATAAAGAAATATTAAGAGATAATTATCCCTTCAGTGAGTTGGTAGATGAGGATGTGAATGTATTGATGTTCCCTAATTTAACTGCCGGTAATGTGGCATACAATCTTTTAAAAGAAGTAGGTGGCGCGGATGCTATCGGACCCATTTTATTGGGATTGAAAAAACCAGTGCATGTATTGCAGTTGGGAAGTACAGTTAGAAGTATCATCAACATGGCGCTTGTAGCCGTGGTAGATGCACAACTAAAATGTAGAATGGACACCAACGAAGTTGTTCAACGCAGCAGTTGGTGGAAGCGTTTGAAGAAGAGGAAAAAATAGCTTTGGCCGATGGCTTATAGTTAATAGCGTATAGTAAATGTAATTTTAATAAAATACTACCATTTGCTATGACCCATATGCAATTCGCATATAGTTTGTAGTAGAAGGCTAACAGAAAATCGTACCATGTCATTCTTCACCCACTTAGGTTCCTACCTGCTCATGTTAAAAGGCATGTTTACCAAGCCTGAGAATTGGCGCATGTATTGGAAAGAGTTTATGCATCAGTGTGTGGAAATAGGATTGGGTGCTTTGCCGATTGTGGTTATTATTTCTTTGTTCCTGGGTGCTGTAACTACTGTTCAAACTGCTTATCAATTGGTGAGTCCATTGGTGCCTCAGGCAACCATTGCACAAATTGTTAGAGATAGTATGATCTTGGAATTATCTCCTACGGTGGTAAGTATTGTATTGGCGGGTGTAGTGGGTAGTAAGATTGCCAGTGAATTGGGAAATATGCGGATCAGTGAACAGATTGATGCACTGGAGATCATGGGCATCAATACCAAAAGCTATCTTGTAATGCCTAAAATACTGGGTTCTTTATTAGTAATTCCATGTTTGATCACTATTTCCGCAGTTTTAGGTATTTGGGGAGGAAGAACTGCCGGTAATCTTACCGGTATTTTGGCGCCGGATATTTTTGATATCGGATTAAGGCAAAATCTGAATTTGTACAATATCAATTTCGCTCTCTACAAATCTTACACTTTCGCTTTTATCGTAAGTAGTATCTCAGCCTATTATGGTTATAATGTAAAGGGAGGAGCTCTTGAAATTGGTCGGGCCAGCACCAGTGCAGTAGTGGTGAGTTGTATTTTGATTCTTTGCGCAGACTACCTGCTGGCATCTTTGCTTTTATAATGAGAAATTAAAATTCTTTTTGGCGTCAATCCAACAGCTCTTGGTACATTTATAGTACAAGTATTTGCTGTATGAATCCATCTTTTGACTCATTCCGAAAGCAGATTTCCAATCCGCTCAAGTTTCGTTTCTTTTTATTGCAACGATTGCCATCTGCTTTTTTCTCCGGATTAAAAATCAGATCCTTCGATCAATATCAATCTGTAATTGGAGTGCGTTACAGTTGGTTCTCTCAAAACCCTTTTCGTTCCATGTATTTTGCCGTGCAATCGATGGCTGCAGAAATGAGTACGGGTATTTTAGGATTTGCACAGATTTATCAGCGAAAGCCATCTGTCAGTATGTTGGTATTAAAAGTAGAAGGCCATTTTACAAAAAAGGCAACCGGATTTATCAGTTTTACTTGTAAGGATGGACAAATGATCGACGAAGCGGTTGAAAGGACAATACAAACCGGAGAGGGACAAACTGTTATTTGTCATTCGATAGGAACTAATGAACAACAAGAAGTGGTGGCAGAGTTTTGGGTAACATGGTCATTCAAAGTAAAACAAGCAATCTTATAAAATAATCATATGAAAATAGCATTTCATGGAGCGGCAAGAACAGTGACAGGATCTAAACACCTGCTAACGTTAGACAATGGAACAAAAATTCTCTTGGACTGTGGATTGTTTCAAGGCATGGGAAAAGAAACAGATGTGTTGAATGCAGAATTTGGTTTTGATGCCCGTTCAATTGATATACTCGTATTATCACATGCACACATTGATCATTCCGGATTGATTCCGAAATTGGTGAAAGAAGGGTTTGAAGGCAAAATTTATGCAACACCTGCTACCAAAGAGTTAGGCGCCATTTTATTGGAAGATTCAGCAGTTATTCAAAGAGATGATACCAAATTCATCAACAAAAGAAGAGCCAAACAAGGCTTACCACCCTATGAGCCTTTGTATGATCTGGATGATGCTGCGAAAGCTTTAGACCTCTTTGTTGAAGTAAATTATGATGAGTGGACGAATATTTCAAAAGGAGTTGAACTGCTGTTTACAGATGCAGGGCATATTATTGGAAGTGCAGCTGTGCATTTGCGTATATCAGAAAATGGAGTTACTCGTCAACTTACTTTTAGTGGCGATGTAGGAAGATACAATGATGCTATTCTACGCTCACCTGCTACTTTTCCGCAGGCTGATTATATTATTCTGGAGAGCACTTACGGAAATAAATTGCACGATGAAGTCCATGGTACTCCTGATACTTTATATGAATGGATAGATAAAACCTGTATTCAAAAGAAAGGTAAGCTGATTATTCCCGCATTTAGTGTTGGACGTACACAGGAATTGCTTTATGCGTTGAATCAATTGGATCTTGAAAACCGATTACCTAATGTGCCGATTTATGTAGACAGTCCATTAAGTAGAGAAGCAACAGAAATGCTGAAAGCTTATCCTCAATACTTTAATAAGCGCATCAAAAAAGTGATGGAAAAAGATGAGGACCCTTTTGATTTTCCCGGATTGAAGTTTATTAAAACAGTGGATGAAAGTAAATACTTGAATGTATTAACACAGCCCTGTGTGATCATCTCAGCGAGTGGAATGGCTGATGCCGGTAGGGTGAAGCATCATATCATGAACAATATCGGTGACGAAAAAAATACCATTCTACTGGTAGGATATTGTGAGCCTCGTTCTCTAGGTGGACGATTAGCCAACGGTGCTGAACAAGTAAAAATTTTCGGAGAAATGTATGAGGTGAAAGCGGAGGTTGGACAAATGCGTAGCATGAGTGCTCATGGTGATTATGATGATTTGTGTCAGTTTCTGGCTTGTCAGGATCCCAAACAAATACGCACTTTATTTTTAGTGCATGGTGAATATGATGTACAGCAAGATTTTGCACATCGGTTATTGCGAAAAGGATTCCGGGAAGTTGTGATTCCGGAAATGCATTATCAGACAAAACTGTAATCATGAACTTACTGATACAGGATGCAGGTCGTTATTACAGAGAGCAGTTTGGGGAACCGGAATTCATCGTTCGTTCACCCGGAAGAATCAATCTGATTGGAGAACACACAGATTACAACGGAGGCTTTGTATTGCCTGCTGCCATTGACAATGCAGTATATGTGTCTATCGGAAAGAGAACAGATGGTAAAATCGCTTTGTATTCAGTAGACTATCAGGAACGTTTTGAAATAGACTTGTCTAGTCTTCAAAAAACAAAGGTACACTGGGCGAATTATGTATTATCCGTTGTTGTGACCTTACAAGCGTCAGGTTATGTATTGGGTGGGTTTAATGCCGTAGTGCGAGGTGATATTCCGATTGGTTCAGGTTTGTCTTCATCAGCAGCAGTAGAATGTGCGATCATCTTTGGATTGAATGAGTTGTTTGGATTAGGCCTTGCCAAGATGCAAATGGTACAATTGGCTCAGCAAGCCGAAAATGAGTTTATTGGAGTGAAATGTGGTATCATGGATCAGTTTGCAAGTATGTTTGGTAAACAGGATCAGGTGATTCAGTTAGATTGTCGTTCCCTTGATTATACTTACTTCAATTTTCAGCCAAAAGAATATCAACTCTTACTACTCAATACAAAAGTGAAACATTCTTTGGCAGATTCGGAATACAATCTTCGCAGATTGGATTGTGAGGCAGGAGTAGCACATCTACAAAGATTATTCCCTGAAGTAATGAGTTTAAGAGATGCAACAGAAGATATGATTGAACAACATTTGAAAGAATTAAGTGATGCTGTTTATCAGCATTGTTTGTATGCTGTTCAAGAAATTAAACGGGTACAGGCAGCTTGTACGGATCTATCAAAAGAAGATTATACTGCATTCGGTAAAAAAATGTTTGAAACGCACAAAGGGCTGAGTGAGATGTATCAAGTAAGTTGTGCTGAGTTAGATTTTCTGGTACAATTTGCTGCAAAACATAAGGATGTGTTGGGTGCAAGAATGATGGGGGGAGGTTTTGGAGGGTGTACACTCAATTTAATCAAAAATGAAGGGGTAAGCGATTTTATAGACCGAGCCTCAGAAGCTTATTTAGAAGCATTTGGAATTTTACCCGGGGCTTATCCCGTTACGATAGCAGAGGGGACATCATTGGTACAACATAAATTTTAAGGAGGTTTACTTGCAAGAGCCGATTTCGTTTTGTAATTTTTGAGAACAACAAAACAGCCGGCCATGAAAAACTATCACATCGTATCTAAAATCGCGATCTATCTATTATCGGTAGTAATGATCAGTTTCGGGATATATCATTTCCAAAATGCTAGGGATCTGGTCGTTTATATTCCTTCTTCTTTACCCGGAGGCATATGGTGGGTATATCTTACCGGTGCCGCATTCATTTTGGTGGCGATTTCATTTATTACCAACAGAATGGTGAAGACATCAGCGTATTTACTTGCTTTTATTCTTTTTGTGTTTATTCTCACGCTGCATGTTCCTAACTATTTGAATGCAGGCGATAAAGAAATGAAGGCAATGGCATTTGTGAATCTTTTAAAAGATACTGCCATTGCCGGATTTGCGCTGCATATTGCTGCCGGCGCACATCACCAGAAACTGCACATGGAACAAAGTGATTGATCTATTTACAATCTGCGGCTATTTTTAATAGCACAAATTTATGTGGCGCATTCGATATTGTAGCAGCACACCTGGTACAATAGGGGTCATCTTCATGTCTGTCAGTAGCTTTAACCTTTATTTGTAAGCCTTTCAAAGAAGAAGCGGAAGCAGACATTTTTGACATATCGGCACAGCTAAATCTAGTGGTAAAAACATGGTTATAAGAAATGCCATCTAGTTGATAACCATTTTCTCCATAGTCAAAAAGCTTTGGATCCAGTATTTGTACCACAGCATTGCCACAGATTTCATTCAAAATTTTTACTTCAAAACATTGATCTTGTAACTCGCTGGAAGATTTATCACAAGCAGAGAAACCCAATGATAACAATAGTATTAGACTGATGTATGTAAGTTTCACACGATTATTTTTAATTAGTATTGCATTGTTGAGAAACAGAAACATGTAACCATTTACTAGGGGCATTGCTCACTACTGCTAAACAAGTTCCACAGTTAGGATCACTGGGTTCTGGTTGATCAATGATCTTTACATAAAATGGCTTGTCAGCCACTCCTTGATTTGGTCTTACGGATAAATTGTTATTCGGGAGCTTACAAGGAAATACAGTGCCGAAAACATGATCATAAGTAATGCCGTCTTTTTGATAACCGTTCTCACCTAGATGATAATAGTCAGGGTCTAATATTTGAAGTACTGCAGTATTGCAAACAGCATCTAATACCTTCACCTGAACACAACCTTCGGTATTATTTCGTTCGGTCTTTTCGCAACCGGCAGATAAGAACAAGAACAAGCTCGTAAGAATGATGAAACTGTTTCTTTTCATAATAGTTCGTTTTCTTTCTTGAGATGTACTACACTAAAACTGTTGCATGGAGTAGAAAAAATCTTGGGTTTTCACATTTTGATAGCAAGTGGTTGGGGAGGAACTATTTAAAACGATAAATCAATATTAATAGCCCTTGGGTCCATACGGGCCTTTCCAAGCCCATGTTGGTCGCCTGACCTACATGCTCTTTCAAAAGGATGATTATTCTGTTATTAGTGGAGCTCTTGTTGGTCAGGCGACCAACAAATCCAAACAAAAAAGACACTCATTTGAGTGTCCTTTGTTGTACCCGGTACGGGAATCGAACCCGTCTTTCCTCCGTGAAAGGGAGATGTCCTAGCCGATAGACGAACCGGGCATTTTTTTGTCAATCGGGACGCAAAAATAGGCTTTGAAAACTTCCTGCCAAAATTTTTTATGCTTTTTATGGAAATCAATGATTTAGATATGTAATCTGTGAATCTGTGGCTTATCCATTCTCCATCCAGTGATCAACTAGCCCCACAATCACTGCATTACAAAAAATATCCGCTCATTTCCTCTCAATCCATGTAAATTTGCCACTCTTAAAGCCCATATACCTTAAAAATTTAGTCAAATGAGTACAGTAAAAGTTGCCATCAACGGTTTCGGACGTATCGGCCGTTTGGTGTTCCGTCAGATTTACAATATGGAAGGAATTGATGTAGTAGCGATCAATGATCTGACAAGTCCAAAAGTATTAGCCCATTTATTGAAATATGATAGTGCACAAGGTCGTTTTGATGCCACTGTTACATCTACGGATGATGCAATCGTGGTGAATGGTGAAACCGTTAAGATCTATGCGCAAAAAGATCCTGCTCAAATTCCTTGGGGTAACCATGGTGTAGATGTGGTAATCGAATCAACTGGTTTCTTCACTGATAAAGAAAAAGCAGAAGCACACCTTAAAGCAGGTGCTAAGCGTGTAGTCATTTCTGCTCCAGCAACGGGAGACTTGAAAACGGTCGTATTCAATGTAAACCATCAGATCCTAGATGGTAGCGAAACCATCATTTCATGCGCATCTTGTACTACCAACTGTTTAGCGCCAATGGCAAAAGTGTTGAATGATCAGTTTGGTATTGCTACCGGTATCATGACCACTATCCACGCTTACACCAATGACCAGAATACGCTGGACGCACCTCACCCGAAAGGAGATCTACGCAGAGCAAGAGCTGCTGCAGCTAATATCGTTCCAAACAGCACCGGTGCTGCAAAAGCAATCGGACTGGTATTACCTGAATTGAAAGGTAAACTGGATGGTGGCGCTCAGCGTGTACCTACCATTACCGGTTCATTGACTGAATTGGCAGTCATCCTGAATAAAAAAGTAACTGCTGAAGAGATCAATGCAGCTATGAAGGCAGCCAGCAATGAAAGCTTTGGTTATACCGAAGACGAAATCGTAAGTTCTGATATCATCGGTATCAGCTATGGTTCTTTGTTTGATGCTACTCAAACCAAAGTGATGACTGTTGGAGATGCACAACTGGTGAAAACGGTAAGTTGGTATGATAATGAGATGAGTTATGTAAGTCAATTGGTAAGAACTGTGAAATATTTTGCAGGACTGATTTCCAAATAAGATTTTCATTTAAATATGTAAGAGGCTGTATCATGATGATTACAGCCTCTTTTTCTTTATAGGTTGGTCACAGTTTCTTATTTTCACCATTCAATGTCAAAATAATTTATGAGCAAGTTTTTGAACCACAACTTTAGTAACCAACGTGCATTGATCCGCGTTGATTTTAATGTGCCGTTGAATGCTGCATATGAAATCACGGATGATAATCGGATGCGTGCCACCATCCCTACCATTAAGAAAATTCTGGCAGATGGAGGTAGTGTTATTCTGATGAGTCATTTGGGTAGACCGAAAGAAGGTCCAACTGAAAAATATTCACTCAAACATTTGGTGAAACATTTGAGTCAATTACTAGGTGGGGCAGAAGTATTGTTCGCGGATGACTGTATTGGAGCATCAGCAGTAAATATGTCGGCTGCTCTGCAACCCGGACAAGTATTGTTATTGGAAAATCTTCGTTTTTATAAAGAAGAAGAAAAAGGAGATACTGCTTTTGCCGAAAAGCTGAGCAAGCTGGGAGATGTATATGTGAATGATGCTTTTGGAACAGCACACCGTGCACACGCATCAACAGCTGTGATTGCGCAGTTCTTCTCTGCTGATAAAAAAATGTTTGGAACAGTCATGGATGGTGAAGTAGCCAGTGCAGAAAAAGTAATGCATCAGAGTGAAAAGCCTTTTACCGCAATTATTGGTGGTGCAAAAGTGAGCGATAAGATTTTGATCATAGAAAATTTATTAGAAAGAGCAACGGATATCATCATAGGTGGGGGTATGGCTTATACTTTCATGAAAGCACAAGGTGGTTTGATCGGCAATTCTTTGTGTGAAGATGATCGTTTAGAGACAGCGGTAGCATTATTAAAAAAGGCAGAAGCCAAAGGTGTTTGTATTCATTTGCCTTCCGATTCAGTAATAGCTGATCAATTTTCAGCGGATGCCAATACTTCCACAGCCCCAAGTAATCATATTCCGGATGGATGGATGGGACTGGATATCGGTGCTAATGCCTGTGAACAGTTCGCGAACTGTATCAAAAGATCCAAAACTATTTTATGGAATGGTCCAATGGGCGTATTTGAAATGGCAAAATTCCAACATGGAACCAAAACCATCGCCATCGCTGTTGCAGAAGCCACAGCCAACGGCGCTTTCTCACTGGTAGGCGGCGGTGATAGCGTAGCAGCAGTCAATCAGTTCGGCTTTGCTGATAAAGTAAGCTATGTATCTACCGGCGGTGGAGCCATGCTGGAATATTTTGAAGGCAAAGAACTGCCGGGCATAGCGGCGGTGAAAGCATAGGGAGGTGAAAAGTGAAAGGTGAAAAGTCAAAAAACTTCTTCTTTTCACCTTTCACCTTTCACTTTTGACTTCAATGTAATATTTTCCCTATCCCAACTACTAATGCTCTAAAAAGAATAAAAAACTTAATTTCATAACAAACAAGTTAAACATGAGTACAAAAAATTTAACCCTTATTGTCATTGCTGCATTGATCCTGATCTTGGGTGGTTGTGGCTGCAGAGGATATAATGGATTGGTAAAACAGGATGAAGTGGTAAAAAATGCCTGGGCAAATGTAGAAAGTGATTATCAGCGTCGTGCCGATCTTATTCCAAATCTGGTAAACACTGTGAAAGGTGAAGCCAATTTTGAGCAAACCACTTTACAGAATGTGATCGAAGCACGTGCAAGTGCAACACAGATCAAAGTAGACGCCAATGATCTGTCGCCTGAAAAGTTACAGCAATACCAAGCTGCGCAAGGACAGTTGTCTCAGGCACTGGGTCGTTTGTTGATGGTAACAGAAAATTATCCTAACCTGAGAGCGAATGATGCTTTCCGCGGATTGCAGGCACAGTTGGAAGGAACAGAGAACAGAATCAAAGTATCTCGTAACGACTTTAACAAAGCCGTTGCTGATTACAATGTGAAAGCACGTTCATTCCCGATGAATCTTCTCGCCGGTATGTTTGGTTTTAAAGTGAAAGAAGGCTTTAAAGCAGATGCAGGTGCAGAAAAAGCTCCGGAAGTTAAATTTTAATCATACAAACCACAGTGCGGATGTTACTGATCAGGAAACATAAGTAAACCTGATACCTGTTCTCACTGTGGTTTTTTAATGCCTCATTGTCATGTTCGGACTCTTTAGAAAAAAACCGGATCGCTATTTTTCAGATACTGAGAGAGAGCGTATTGTTAATGCCATTCGAAATGCAGAACAAAGAACCAGTGGTGAAGTGAGAATCTTCATTGAGAATAAATGTGAGTATATCGATCCGTTACGTAGGGCACAAGAGATCTTTGCTAACTTGAAAATGTACGAGACAGCTGAGCGAAATGCAGTGCTTGTCTATATAGCCATGAAAGACAGGCAACTGGCTGTTTTTGGTGATGAAGGTATTCATCAGAAAGTAGGTTCCGATTTTTGGAATACTGAGGTGAAGAAAATGTTAGCTGAATTCAAAGCACAACATTATGCAGAGGGCTTGGCAACCATCATTGAAGACATCGGTGAAGCATTGGCATTTCATTTCCCTTATGATAACAAAGGGGATAAAAATGAATTACCTGACGATATTGTTTTTGGTAAATAAAATCAATAGCTGATCAAGTAAATGACAGCGAACTGAAAGCATGAAAAAATTATTACTCTTATTTCTTACTTTTTGCTAGTTAGCAGTTGGTGTTGGACAGAATATTCTACCCAAGCCGAATCCACCAAAATTGGTGAATGATGCTGCTAATGTGTTATCACCGGAGCAGCGACAGATATTAGAACAGAAACTGGTGGCGTTGGATGATAGTACATCCAATCAGATTGCTGTGGTTTTGATTCCCACATTGGATGGTTATCCGATTGAAGAGTATGCCAATAAATTATTCCGTGAATGGGGTATTGGTAATGCGAAAACCAATAATGGAGTATTACTGATTGCAGCGATTGAGGACAGGAAAATAAGAATAGAAGTAGGGTATGGTTTAGAAGGAGCGATACCGGATGTGGTGGCATCCAGTATTATCAGGAATGAAATAGGACCCAATTTTAAAGAAGGAAATTTTTATCGAGGTATTGATAGAGCCACAGATGCTTTAGCAAAAGCAGCAGCAGGTGAATATAAAGTCAAACGTGAACGAAAAGGGTCAGGCGGAACTACAGGTAAATCTATTCTGACATTTGTCATCATTTTATTTGTAGTGTTAATGATCGTAGCCCGAGGTGGCGGCGGTGGAGGAAGAGGTGGTGGAATGATGAGCAGAAGAGGATATGGAGATATCGCAGAAGCTATTTTTTGGTCATCTGTTTTAGGAGGTGGTCGTAGAAGTAGTGGCGGTGGCTGGGGCGGCGGTAGTGGTGGTGGTTTTGGCGGCGGTGGATTTGGTGGATTTGGTGGTGGTAGTAGCGGTGGCGGAGGTGCCAGCGGCGGATGGTAAAATATAAACTAAATACTATGAGAAAAATTTTAATGGTAACGATGATGCTTAGTGGTATCATCGCTGTAAAAGCACAACAGGTAAAATTACCGGTCGGCAAAAAGTTTCAGGTGATTACAGAAGTAAAAGGAAACAGTGTTACTTCTGTGATGGGGCAAGACATGGAAATGTCTAACACTACAACTATATACCTGGATCATGAATTGAAGTCTGTAGGAACGAATAAGTTTTCCATGGGCATGATCATCAAAAGAATTACAGCGAATGTTGCTATGATGGGGCAAGAACAAAGTATTGATTCTGATGATGAAGCAGTAAGATCTAATCCTGCATTAGCTGAGGCTTTCAAATCATTGGGTAAAGAGATAGACATTACAGTCGATGGCGGAAAAGTGACCATGCAGGGAGAAATGTTAGAAGCACTTAAAACGATTCCGGGAGCAACTTCTGAGGGAAATGATATCGGACGTGTGTTTTTATTATTAAAAGAGGAAGATATCAAAGAAGGATATACTTGGATCTCTAATAACGCTTCAGAAAGTGGAACCTCTGAAACAAATAATGTCATCGAAAAAGTAACGGATAAAGAAATTCAGGTGCTAGCAAATAGTACGGTTAAATTATCTTCTACCATGACTCAAAATGGAATGGAGGTTAAGCAGAAAACAGAAGGTACTGTAAAATCAACACGTATTTATGATCGCGCTACCGGCCTAATGATTTCTGAGATTTCTACCGGTGATATCAAAGGTAATGTGGAAGTAATGGGACAGCAAATGCCGCTGACCAGTAAAACTGAAACCAGAACAAGTGTAAAGTTTTTATAAATTTACTGATCCAACTTCAACTAAAAGGCCGCACCGGTATTACCGGGCGGCCTTCTTCATTCAAATCGATTAGAGATTATTTTTTATCAGCAGGTAATTTACTTTTCACGTAAGCTGCCATTTCAGTAGCGCCGGCACTCTCTTTCTTTTGTGCTAATTCCTTTAACGCTCCATTGATTACAGGATCTGTTTGCGCTTTAGCTGAAGCAGGTATTAGATCACGGAATTCTACGATTGCATCTACTGCTTTTTTAAACTCATCCATATTCGTCAACTTGGCCGCAAATGCAGCATAAGTAGCACTCATCTGTACTTTAGGAAAAGACAAAGGCATTTTTTCATAGCTCTCGGATACAACCTTGAATGATTTCTCATCGCCATAAGTAATCAATACATTGGAAATGGCTTCATTCAAACGCCCCTTGGCCGGTTCTTTGCTTAATTCCTTGGTGATTTGTAAAGCTTCAACACTGTCAAGCTCGGTAAGAGCTTCTAAAGCGGCACCCGCAACTGTATAAGAAGAGTCTCTGGTAGCTTCCTTAAAGAAAGACTTATAACTTTGATTTTTTAAGTTGGCTAAATAAGAGATGGCTTCTGCCTTCACCATTTTTCTGCTTTCTTTTTTAGCGATCGCTTCAATTTTTGCAATAATGGCATCATCAGGTTTTACTTTGCCTAAGTTGGTAATGGCTAAAGAGCGAATTCTGAAATAAGGATCACTTAAGGCATCTACCAACAATTGAACAGCAGCAGGATCTTTTGTATTGTTACCTGCAAATGCAACTGCTTCGCGACGATCCAGATAGTTGCCCGCATGTTTGAATTGATGAATAAACTCAGCCAATGTTTTATTATCTTTTTTATCTACCAATAATATTTTATCGGCATCCACATTGATTTGGTCTGGCTTAGATTTCACTGTGAAGTTGAAAGTGTCGGCTTTATTCTCCATCCAAACCAACTGTCTTTTCTTTTCGTTGCCATGCCAGATATCAATAGCAAAAGGAAGTTTGAAAACTTTATCGCCAGCCTGAATTTGCTTAATGATCACAGAAGCTAATTGCGTCTCTGCATTGTACTGATAACTGATATCAATTCTGGGATGCCCATTTCCAAAATACCATTGATTGAAGAACCAATTCCAATCTTTACCGGTTACTTCTTCAAAAGCCAAGCGTAGTTTATGTCCGCTTCCGGTACCGAACCTGTTAGTGGTTAAGTACTTATTAAGCGAAGCAAAAAAAGCATCATCACCTGTCAGATTTCGTAACATATGTAAGATGCGTCCACCTTTGTTATAGCTAACTGCATCAAACATATCTTCTTTGTCTTTATAATAAAAGCGAACCAGATCACGTGATTGTTGGCCACTACCGATATAACCACGCATTTGATTAAAGTTTTCAAACATCGCTTCATCCTTGCCGTATTTGTGCTCTAACCATAATAACTGGCTATAATCAGCAAAGCTTTCATTGACGGTAAGATTACTCCAACTTTCAGCCGTAACAAGATCTCCGAACCATTGGTGGAACAATTCATGTGCAATGGTAGATTCCCATCCATTGCCATCTGTTAATTCTCTAGCATCTTGCTGTGCACTTTCTTGATGAAGTGTAGCCGTGGTGTTTTCCATCGCACCGCTCACATAATCACGAGCCACCATTTGGCTATACTTTACCCATGGATATTCAACGCCTAATTTTTTTGAGAAGAATGCCATCATTTCCGGTGTATCACCAAAAATTCTGCGTGCAACTTTTTCGTAAGCTTTCTCTACGTAATAGTTTACTTCTTTTCCTTTATAAGTGTCTTTTACAACAGCATAGTCTCCAACACCCATAAAGAATAGATAAGGAGCGTGGGGTTGATCCATTGACCAAGTATCTGTGCGGGTTCCATCCGTATTGGTTTTCTGCGCAATCAGTTTTCCGTTGGATAAGGAAACATATTTAGCAGGAACAGTCAAATTGAATAATTGTGTTGTTTTCTGATTGGTACGATCAATAGTAGGTACCCAAACAGAAGTAGCTTCTGTTTCACCCTGTGTCCAAATTTGTGTGGGTTTATCTTTTTCTTCTCCTTTCGGGTTGATGAAATACAAACCTTTTGCATCTGTGATAGCAGCACTACCATTGGCTTTGAACTCATTCGGCTTAGCTGTATAATCGATGTATACAGTATAACGTTCTCCTTTTTTATAAGTCTTGTCAAGCTGAATATTCAAGAAGAGACTATCATACGCATATTTTAATGGGATATTTTTTCCGGCTTTTACAATAGCAACTTGGTAGATATTCATTCCCTTTGCATCCAACTGCAGAGAGTCAGTGGCATAAAAATGAGGTTCGAGAGTAATCCATACTTTCCCATTCAAATACGATTTCTCATAATCGAATTTGGCATCCAAACGGGTATGCACAAGGTTGTTGATTTTGGTGGGGAAGGATCTGTAGACTTTTTTCCAATCTTCATTCCCCGAAGTTTGCGCTACCGCAAGAAAGGGTAGAAAAGCAATAAGCAATAATAAACGTTTCATATTTCAGTTTTAGAAGCCTTAAAGATAGTAGACAGAACTTGTGTGAATCGTTAAGAATTTGATCAGTGGTTGAAAGGTTATGCACCAAAGTATCCTGAGACAAGGAAAGTCTTAATTTTGATAGCATGAACCGTTACCTCTCTTCATTTAGTTGCAAAACTTGGTGCCTAATTACGGGGATGATATTTTTTTCTACGGTTAATGGTCAAACAGGACACTACTTATTTATACAAACTGAAAATAATCAGCCCTTCTACCTGCGGCTGATGGGAGCCAACTTGAGTTCCAATGCAACTGGATATCTGTTGATTCCCAAACTTACCAACGGTGAGTACGAGTTAAATATTGGCTTCGCACAAAGTGACAAAGAGCAAAAGTTTATGGTGAAGGTAGAGGGCAAAGACCTTGGATTTTCTTTAAAACAAGAGCTAGACAATACCTGGAGTCTTTTCAATTTGGTGGATTTTACCTTGCTCAAGGGGCTTTCGGTAAAGGTTCAGCCAAAAGAAGAAACAAAACAGCCGGTGGTTGAAATACCAGCCGAGCCTGTAAAACAGATTTCGAAGGAGCCCCTTACGGTAAAAGAAGTAATACCTTCTCCCAAACTTGTAAAAGGCTTACCGGAGATCAAAAAAATTTATGATAAAGCCTCTGAGGAGGGAATAGACATGGTATTTGTGGTATCCGGTTCACCCAAGAATGATACGGTTATTCTATATGTACCGGCTTTGAAACCGAAGGGAGAAGCCGGGGTTCCCGAAGAATCTATCAGACAAGAGCTGAAAGATAATCCTCAGACTATCATACGAACTGCAACCTATTTGGCTTTTACCAGACCCAAGTTATTCTGATGCGTTATTTCCTTGAACTTTCATATGATGGCACCCGCTATAGTGGGTTTCAGGTACAGGATGGTCAGGAAACCATTCAATCAGCGGTGACCAGGGCATTAGAAACCTTGTTCAGGCAGCCATTTTCGTTAACAGGTTCTTCAAGAACCGATGCAGGGGTACATGGATTGCAGAATTTTTTCCATTTTGACAGTTCATTGGAGTTAGAGCCAAAACACAGGTATAACCTAAATGCAATATTGCCTTCAGATATAGCGATCACTTCCATTTATAGGGTACCAGATGAAGCTCATTGTAGGTTTGATGCACTTCAACGAAGCTATAAATACTTGATTTACAGGCAGAAAGATCCTTTTATGGTGAATAGGGGCTGGTTATTTCCTTATCCGGTTAATCAGGAGCTATTGGATCGGATGGCATTGATTCTGATGGAATACAGTGATTTCACCTCTTTTTCGAAGCGAAACAGTCAGGTAAAGACTTATATCTGCACCATTCATTCATCTTATTGGGAGCAGGGCAGCAATGGGGCTTTGACGTATCGGATTCGTTCGAATCGATTTTTGAGAGGGATGATCAGGGGTATTGTAGGAACCATGATGCGAATTGCAAGAACGGAAGTATCCACTCAAGCAGGAGAGCAGCTGTTCAGGTCTGTTATAGAAAGCAAAGATTGTACAAATGCTGATTTCACAACACCAGCAAAAGGCTTATATCTTGAATCGGTGACCTATCCTGATGATATGTTGCATTTGATCCAATAGTGAAAGACATTGTCAAGAGAAAGTCATGAATGATGTCAATGTTCAGTATGGGTCTTCTTAGTTAGTACCTGTTCTATTTTTTTTATCTCTTGAAACGCTTGTGCAGTAAGTGTTTTAACAAATTCATCTAAAATACTTTTCAAAAAGATTTGGTAAGAAGAAAACCGCGCTTATCTTTGCACCCCGCTGATAAAAAAGCGGATGTTCTTTGAAGGCAGCTACAGTGAATGGCGAAAGAAAAATCAAGAATTTTAAAATAAAATTTGGTGATTAAAAATACACTCCTATCTTCGCCGCCCGTTCGACAAAAACGGAAGTTCATTGAAGCAAGAAAGAGGGGTTCGAAAAAATAAATTTCGAATAAAATTTGGCAGTAAAAATTAACCTCTTATCTTTGCCGTCCGTTTGAAAAAAACGGTAGTTCTTAAAACGATTTTGACAGCAAAAAAAGTTTGAAATTTCTTCAAATAATTTTGGCTGAGAAAATAAAGGCTCTTACCTTTGCAACCCCAACAAAATGGGTGGCTTGACAAATTGAAAATCATTCACTTGTCATTCTAAGCGAAGCGAAGAATAAGGCCAAAAGATCTTTGAAAGTTTGGAAGCAACAGCACAATTAAACATAATTACAAATTAGTTTACTTGTAAGGTTAACAGCAATCAAAAACAATTAACAACAAATCCGACGTTAATTTCGATTATTTGAGATTAAGTCAGATCAAACAACATTTACAATGGAGAGTTTGATCCTGGCTCAGGATGAACGCTAGCGGCAGGCTTAATACATGCAAGTCGTGGGGCAGCATGAATGTAGCAATACATTTGATGGCGACCGGCAAACGGGTGCGGAACACGTACACAACCTTCCTATAAGTGGGGAATAGCCCAGAGAAATTTGGATTAATACCCCGTAACATAACGATGTGGCATCACATTGTTATTATAGCTTCGGCGCTTATTGATGGGTGTGCGGCTGATTAGATAGTTGGCGGGGTAACGGCCCACCAAGTCTACGATCAGTAGCTGATGTGAGAGCATGATCAGCCACACGGGCACTGAGACACGGGCCCGACTCCTACGGGAGGCAGCAGTAAGGAATATTGGTCAATGGACGCAAGTCTGAACCAGCCATGCCGCGTGAAGGATTAAGGTCCTCTGGATTGTAAACTTCTTTTATCTGGGACGAAAAAAGGCGATTCTTCGTCACTTGACGGTACCAGATGAATAAGCACCGGCTAACTCCGTGCCAGCAGCCGCGGTAATACGGAGGGTGCAAGCGTTATCCGGATTCACTGGGTTTAAAGGGTGCGTAGGCGGGCAGGTAAGTCAGTGGTGAAATCCTGGAGCTTAACTCCAGAACTGCCATTGATACTATCTGTCTTGAATATTGTGGAGGTAAGCGGAATATGTCATGTAGCGGTGAAATGCTTAGATATGACATAGAACACCTATTGCGAAGGCAGCTTACTACGCATATATTGACGCTGAGGCACGAAAGCGTGGGGATCAAACAGGATTAGATACCCTGGTAGTCCACGCCCTAAACGATGGATACTCGACATACGCGATACACTGTGTGTGTCTGAGCGAAAGCATTAAGTATCCCACCTGGGAAGTACGACCGCAAGGTTGAAACTCAAAGGAATTGGCGGGGGTCCGCACAAGCGGTGGAGCATGTGGTTTAATTCGATGATACGCGAGGAACCTTACCTGGGCTAGAATGCTATTTGACCGTGGGTGAAAGCTCATTTTGTAGCAATACACAGATAGTAAGGTGCTGCATGGCTGTCGTCAGCTCGTGCCGTGAGGTGTTGGGTTAAGTCCCGCAACGAGCGCAACCCCTATCATTAGTTGCCAACAGGTAATGCTGGGAACTCTAATGAAACTGCCGCCGTAAGGCGTGAGGAAGGAGGGGATGATGTCAAGTCATCATGGCCTTTATGCCCAGGGCTACACACGTGCTACAATGGGCAGGACAAAGGGCTGCAACACAGCGATGTGAAGCCAATCCCAAAAACCTGCTCTCAGTTCAGATCGTAGTCTGCAACTCGACTACGTGAAGCTGGAATCGCTAGTAATCGTATATCAGCAATGATACGGTGAATACGTTCCCGGACCTTGCACACACCGCCCGTCAAGCCATGGGAGTCGGGTGTACCTAAAGTCGGTAACCGAAAGGATCTGCCTAGGGTAAAATCGATGACTGGGGCTAAGTCGTAACAAGGTAGCCGTACCGGAAGGTGCGGCTGGAATACCTCCTTTTAGAGACGGCTTTAACCGGCTGTTGCTTTCACAAACTTTCATTATTTAGTTCTTTAAAAAGTACTATTAGTACCCGAATCAGACCCGTAGCTCAGTTGGTTAGAGCGCTACACTGATAATGTAGAGGTCACCAGTTCAACTCTGGTCGGGTCTACTAGTTAAGCTTCAACTCTGAAGCTAAAACCATGGGGGGTTAGCTCAGTTGGCTAGAGCATCCCGAACTTGTTCGGGAGTGGTCAACGGTTCAACTCAACTAAAAAATGGGGGGTTAGCTCAGTTGGCTAGAGCATCTGCCTTGCACGCAGAGGGTCATCGGTTCGACTCCGATATCCTCCACATTAAGTAGAATAAGTGAGAGGGTGCGGTTTTTTAAAAGTTCTTTCAAACATTAGATGTTGGCATTAGGCCAGTAGGATCGAATCCTTAACATCTGCAACTGTATCAGTTGTATCCTGAATCTTGGTTCTTGAACCTTGATGCTTGTACACTTTTACTTTAGCTCTTTGACATATTGGGAAAGCGAAATCAATAACAAGAAGGTTATGACTCTTATGCAAGGTCATAACTGATAAATTTTTTAAAGCGAATAAGGGCGCATGGTGGATGCCTAGGGTCTGAGAGGCGATGAAGGACGTGGTAAGCTGCGATAAGCTACGGGGAGCTGCACACGAGCGTTATATCCGTAGATTTCCGAATGGGACAACCTAATATACTGAAGGTATATTACCCGCCGCAAGGCGGGAGCCAACCCCGAGAACTGAAACATCTAAGTACCGGGAGGAAAAGAAAACAACAGTGATTCCCCAAGTAGTGGCGAGCGAAAAGGGAACAGCCCAAACCGAGTCGGCGTGCCGATTCGGGGTTATAGGACTGCATTTAGAAAGTGTTATCAAACTGAATCATCTGGAAAGATGAGCCATAGCAGGTGATAGCCCTGTAGGTACAAATTAACATGGACGAGCAGTATCCTGAGTAATGCGGGACCGGAGGAATCTTGCATGAATTTGCCAGCACCATCTGGTAAGGCTAAATACTCCTCAGACACCGATAGTGAACCAGTACCGTAAGGGAAAGGTGAAAAGCACCCCGAACAGGGGAGTGAAATAGTACCTGAAACCGTGCGCCTACAAGCGGTCGGAGTCCGCCTCGGCGGATGACGGCGTGCCTTTTGCATAATGAGCCTACGAGTTACTCCTAACTGGCGAGGTTAAGTTCATATTTAACGGAGCCGAAGCGAAAGCGAGTCCAAATAGGGCGATTAGTCAGTTGGGGTAGACGCGAAACTTTGTGATCTATCCATGGGCAGGTTGAAGGTTAGGTAAAACTAACTGGAGGACCGAACCCGTTGACGTTGAAAAGTCTTGGGATGACCTGTGGATAGGGGTGAAAGGCCAATCAAACTGAGAGATAGCTCGTTCTCCCCGAAATGTTTTTAGGAACAGCGTTGCATATAGAAGTTTATTAGAGGTAGAGCTACTGATTGGGCTAGGGGGCTTCACCGCCTACCAAACCCTGACAAACTCCGAATGCTAATAAATATCTGCAGCAGTGAGGCTTTGGGCGCTAAGGTCCAGGGCCGAGAGGGAAATAACCCAGATTAGCAACTAAGGTCCCTAATACGTAGTTAAGTTGATCAAACGAGGTGGGATTTCTATAACAGCCAGGATGTTGGCTTGGAAGCAGCCATTCATTTAAAGAGTGCGTAACAGCTCACTGGTCGAGAGATCCTGCACGGAAAATAATCGGGCATCAAACTACGAACCGAAGTTCTAAATTTCCGCCTTGTGCGGAAGTGGTAGGGGAGCATTGAAATCTGCACTGAAGGTGTATGGCGACATATGCTGGAGCGATTTCAAAAGAAAATGTAGGCATAAGTAACGATAATTAAAGTGAAAAACTTTAACGCGAAAAGTCTAAGGTTTCCTGATCAACGTTAATCGGATCAGGGTTAGTCTGGTCCTTAGGAAAACCCGAAAGGGGCATCTGATGGAAAGCTGGTTAATATTCCAGCACCTGCTATACATTAAAAGTGACGCAGGGACGTGGTGGTTGCGTACGGACGGAAGTGTACGCCTGAGTGGAGTCTTCGGACAAAGCGAAACCATAAAATCCCTGCCAAGAAAAGCGAGTATAGCAGCCAGTACCGGAATCCGACACAGGTAGACGGGATGAGTATTCTAACGCGCTCGGGTGAGCCGTGGAGAAGGAACTAGGCAAATTGACGCTGTAACTTCGGGATAAAGCGTACCAGCCGCAAGGCTGGTCACAGTAAAATGGTTCAACCAACTGTTTAACAAAAACACAGGGCCCTGCAAAAACGTAAGTTGACGTATAGAGCCTGAAACCTGCCCGGTGCTGGAAGGTTAAGGAAGGGTGTTCGGCGCAAGCCAAAGCTCCTGACTGAAGCCCCAGTAAACGGCGGCCGTAACTATAACGGTCCTAAGGTAGCGAAATTCCTTGTCGGGTAAGTTCCGACCTGCACGAATGGTCTAATGAGTTGAACACTGTCTCCTCCACGAGCCCGGTGAAATTGTAGTATCGGTGAAGATGCCGGTTACCCGCCACGGGACGGAAAGACCCCGTGAACCTTCACTACAACTTTGCATTGATTTTGAGCAACAAATGTGTAGGATAGTTGGGAGACTTTGAAGCAGTGTCGCCAGGCATTGTGGAGTCATCGTTGAAATACCAACCTTTTGTTGCTTAGAACCTAACCCTGAACAAGGGGACATTGCATGGTGGGTAGTTTGACTGGGGTGGTCGCCTCCTAAAAAGTAACGGAGGCTCGCAAAGGTACCCTCAGTACGGTTGGTAATCGTACGTAGAGCGCATTAGTATAAGGGTGCTTGACTGTGAGGCAAACACGCCGAGCAGGAGCGAAAGCTGGCTAAAGTGATCCGGTGGTTCTGCATGGAAGGGCCATCGCTCAAAGGATAAAAGGTACTCCGGGGATAACAGGCTGATCTTACCCAAGAGCTCATATCGACGGTAAGGTTTGGCACCTCGATGTCGGTTCGTCACATCCTGGGGCTGGAGAAGGTCCCAAGGGTTCGGCTGTTCGCCGATTAAAGTGGCACGTGAACTGGGTTCAGAACGTCGCAAGACAGTTCGGTCCCTATCTGTGGTGGGCGCTAGTAAATTGAGTGGACATGACCTTAGTACGAGAGGACCGGGTCGTACGTGCCGCTGGTGTATCTGTTGTGCCGCCAGGTGCAATGCAGAGTAGCTATGCACGGACAGGATAAACGCTGAAAGCATCTAAGCGTGAAACCTTCCACAAGATGAGTTTACTTTTAAGGGTCGTCAAAGACTATGACGTTGATAGGCTATAGGTGTAAAGCTGGTAACAGCAAAGCCAAGTAGTACTAATTGCCCGTAAGCTTTATTTTTTTTCTTGTTATCATTTCCTTCCCAATATGTAACTTATTGTCACTGGTTTTATTACCATGATTTACAATCTTATGGTGGTTTTGCCGGGGGTGTTCACCTCTTCCCATTCCGAACAGAGAAGTTAAGTCCCCCATGGCCGATGGTACTTGCATTACGCTGGGAGAGTAGGTAGCTGCCATATTTATTGAAGCCGCACTGTTTATTCAGTGCGGCTTTTTTTATTATATACCTGATCCGCATTGATTTTTAAATTATAAATGCCGATGGTACTTTCCGCCTCAGGCGGATGGGAGA